>BNJU01001334.1_pt1 | contig 40417 bp, 62 predicted proteins | sample 8539281 | NCBI WGS metagenome assembly BNJU01 (sample SAMD00202456, study PRJDB9452) | human saliva metagenome | isolation source: human saliva | place: Japan
CATATTCACTGCGCTGGTACGAACTGCCCGAAGGCTAACAGTTGTCTCGCATCACACAGCCCACACCACTCGCCACACGAACACACATGAGCATTACACCCTAGCTAATCCACAGGTGATAACGGGCAAGCAGCCCTGCCCTATCTATGAAGCCGACCGCAAAGAGCGTTTCGCATGGGGCATCTCTCGCATATATGATAATGTGCGGGACTGCTGACTCCTCTATCGTGTAAAAACAAGAGGTACTGTCCTATTTCAGTACCTCAACCTACTATCACATCAAGCAACAACGGCGCGTAATAACAGAAGAGGAGCAGCTTTGCATACGTGCAGCCTTCACTGACATGGGCTATGACGGAGAGGCTATTGAGTTCGACCGATACGAGGAACAATACCCTGCTATCATGCGAATTGCAAGGCATTAATAGGCATATATTACCATGTAACCTTAGTTGATTAACCTACTCTCATAGTCTTTTTAGCTTCTTTATTTCATATTATATAGCATATATACAGCCGTGTATAAAGAATTGTCGCACACGTTACAATATATTATAACACCTTGTTACACAAATTATAACGCATACGTTACAAAAGATTGTCACGCACGTTACAATGAATTGTAACACACATTACAACAGGTTATACAACAAAGGACAATGCCCGATAATAACCTCAAGAGGAAATAAAACATACGCCTTTATGGTGATATGCGAAATTATCTCTATCTTTGCAGCACTGTACTAAAAAGGAAAGAATATGAAGAGATATATGCAAAGCAAGCCTATTATTAATGGGCTTCCCTGTTGGTTCAATCAACCGCAGCAATGGCGCAATGTCCCTATCAAGGAACGGATTATGAATGGTGAGGAGAGGCTGAATCGACCCAACAAGTTAGCTCTGCTCCTGCACTGGAAGCTACACGTTGGTTATTTTTTCTTCGATAAGAAGAAAGGTAGCAAAACCGCTCATGAAGGCGATCAAGACGAACGCATGTGACGGTGCTCTACAAATACAAGGAATCTAACAGGGAGTAGTGATTAAGGTGCGTGAAGGATGGGATATGACAAGCCATAGCCTACTTTCAAAGGGCGTGAAGGGTGTTCTAAGTATAGGCGTGAATGGTATCATGCAGCCCGAATAGGCATTCTGTAATGTTCAACAAACAATAAGGTCAGGCTAAAACACATAGCCTGACCTTTCTTTTTGATAGATGGTAGATAGTACGCGATTAGATGGTAGATAGCATGTGATTAGATAATAGATAGCATGTAATTAGATGGTAAGGGGACACGTGATTAGATAGTAAGAGAGAGCATGCTCACTTCTTCTTCGGATTGACATTGAACTTCCATGCGAGCGAGAACATCACATATCGGGGAATACTATTGTGCCAAGTCTCCACGCGCCCTTGCTCATTTACGGCATAGCTTGTACTCCTCAACTGGTGGAGAATATCGAACGCCTGCAACTTAGCCAACAAATGATTGTTGAAGAAGGAACGTGTGAGTTGTGCGTTCCAGAGCCAGTCTGACGTGTTCATCTCTGCCTGCTGATAGCCTCGACGCATAAAGACTGTTATGTCAGTAACCAACTGGAAATGCCAAGGAAGTGCTAAGGTCCTATTCAGTCCCACGTTAGTAGTCGCCTGCATGAATTGCCTCGAAGCCTGTGCGCTTGCTGGTAATAGAGTAATACTTCACGCCTCCGTGCAAGGCAAACTCTGCATTGTCATTGGCTCGATAATTCAACTTCAATGTGTTATCGAGTATCACATTCCCAACTATGCTACGCTCGTTTCCCGTGCTACCCAGCGTCTGTGCCATATCCACCGAGTGCCTATATTCTGCTGCGAAGTTGTTATCAATCGTCAACCGATTGTTCTTATCCAATGCACGTGTGAAGTTGAAACTACCATTAATATGCCAGTTACCATTCACACTAACGGGTAGGATGTGCGACACGGAGGTCGTTTTATCATATTGCAGACCGTATGCAACAGCGTTATCCGTCTGATTATAGCTCGCACTTAGGCTGATACTCTGTTGGTGCTGACCGCGGAATGTCACATTACCCGTCACATAGTACTTTATGAATATCACGCAACTTGCTATTGCCCTCACGCACATATAGCGGATTACTGTCGTCTCGGTAAGTGGTAAGGAGCGTCATCTCGGGGAAGTCCGAACTCATCCCCATGCGCACTGACCATTGACCTTGTTTCTCCAAAGAGAGCATAGGTTCGAAGAATGTCCGCTGTCGACTGATGTGTCATGCCCCATTCGTTCATAGTTCAGACTGGCATGCAAGAGGCGAACGGGTACTCCCACACGGAACTCGGCACCGAAGAGTAGGCTCTTTAATGACGAATAAGACAGATTGAAGAGGTGCTCATGTCGACGCTCGCGATACTCATAAGTGTTGTTACCATCCAATGCGCCCGCCATCATCAAGGCTGTTGATGGTGGGAGATTATCGAGTGAGTAAGGTCCGGCACCTATCCTATCAGAGTCGGTAAAGGAGGTTATTTGTCTTGTTAAAGTTATAGATGTACTTGTATTCAGGTATCACGCTGCGGTCACGATAGTTCCATGCATAATACAATCCCAGCCGTTAGCTTGAGGTTCTGATTCGGTGTATTGAGATAGCGCACACGCTTATCTGCAGGTAAGGCAGCCGTTGGGTATTGCAAGTCGGACGATAATAATGAGCGACTCAGGTCTCGTGTGTAATACACTCAGACTTGTTACTCCAAGCATATCACTCATTAACACCTTCCATCCCACTATTATCGAATGCGAGCGTAGTGCTTTACATCGTTACTCTGGCTTTCCATCAGTCGGCTTAACAGTGAGTTCTGTACCGAGTCACGCTGGTTATCCAATCCCCAACCCGTTTTCTTCTTATAAGACGCAGCCAGATTCGATGTCACATAATAGGCATCCTTTACTAAAACTAACATATTGATTGCTTGCCACGACGTACTACTATTCCGCATATTCGATACCGCCTTGCGATAGGAGTCACCATCGGGTAAGAAGGTTTGTGTGTTCGTCTTCGTTACTAAATTATCGTTCGTATGTTCCCAAGTGACATCACTTTGGAACCAAGAGATCGGTGAACCCAAGGGGCGCATATAAGAGAGTCCAGCCGTCTTCGTCGTTGTTAGTCCGTCAGAAACATCCTGCGGCGACCATTCCCCATCAAGTCTTGCCCGCTGATTATCGTTTAGGTTGTTCATATTAAAGTATGTCCCGATACGCTCCTTATCGGAGAACTTCAGAAGAAAAGCACGTGTCTTATAACGATGTTGAGTGCCTACTCCAGCCTCAAAGTTGCCCATGTAGCCCGTAGCATACTCCTTCTTCAGTCGTACATCCATCGTATATACCTTGTCGCCCATGTCTTGTCCCATCATCTGCGACTTCTGTCCAGCCTTATTGAACACCTTTATCTTACTTACCGTGTAGGCTGGCAGGTTCTCCAAAGCCATCATTGGGTTACCAGAGAAGAAGTTATTGCCATTGACCAATAGGCTCTCTACATACTTACCATTGACATATATCTGTCCATCCTTCGTCAGTTTCGCCCCCGGCAAGCGTGCCACTAAGGTCTCCAGCATGCTCCCTTCAGGCAGATTAAACGCATCGGCATTATAGACGATAGTATCTTTCTTGATAACCATCTTCAGCTTTGTCGCCTTCACCGTGACCCTCTTTTAACTTGTGCACCTTATACATATAGATGGCTCTCACTGGCATATAGAACTCGCGTTTACTCTTCAGTTCGCAATTCATGTAGGCATCTTGATACCCTTCTGACACTGCATGAACAATGTAATGACCCTTTTCTATAACACCAGGAAAGGAATATTCACCAGAATAAAGCGTCTCGCCACTCTCTGGATCCTGCTCTGCTTCGGTTGAAACAGAATCTATCACAATGCTATCCGCCGTCATCAAGTATAACTTCACGGGTAGTCCTTTCCCCGTAATAGCGTCTTGCACTAATCCATTCACTTGATAACGATACTTCTGTGCATGGGCTGATAAGCACATCAACAGCGCACAAATCATAACAAATAGGCTTCGAACTCGGTTCTTAGTCATAAACTTTAGGTTGATTATTAGACGTTTGTTAAGGATTAATCGAATATCTATCCCATAGGTATAGACCCATATTGGCATAGGCATAAGAATTGATTGCAAAGGTAAGATTATTCTTTCATATTGCAAGCATTCCCCTTTAAATATAAATCTTTAACACCTTCTATTTGGTAAAAGCCTTGGGAAAGGTAAAAAGTAAATGACTAAAGAGGTAAAATAGTTATTATTTCGGTTGGATATAGTCTACAAAGTAGGGACAGACGCCCTCGTCTGTCCGCCAAATCACAGCAAACTAAAAAGCCTCCCCTAAGCCCTCTAAAGGAGGAGATGTTGCTCAACAGGATGTTATTTAGGATTTACAAGCGGACAGACGAGGGCGTCTGTCCCTACTTTGTGATACCAATTTGACTAAAAAGAACCATCCAACTGGCTCCGTGAGGCACCTCCCTGGGGAGGCTGGGGAGGGTTTCCATCTGAGGGCGTCTGTCCCTACTTTGTGGTATTGCTTAGACACGAGGTAGATTGTGGCTGGAAACAAAGAGAGGCTTTCCTTGATGTGAAGAGACGCCTTTCGCATCAAGGAAACGCCCTCTTCAAAACGAGGAGAGCGTTTCTTCGTTTTTAGTCCTGTTGTTTCAGCTAACGAGGCATTGCCTCGTTACAAATGAACAAAACAAAAACTACACGGAGAAACACGCTATATAAGATTTAATGTGATATTTGTTGCCGTCAAAACAATACTTATTAATCTGAACAAACAACGTTATTAACTATGATACCATTCAATCGTTTCGCATCCACAATCACCTTAGCTCTCACCTTATCTGTCGGTGCGCAGGCACAATCAACGAACTTAGAAAAGGACGTGAGAGTTATTTCTTGCAAAACATTAAATACCCAACTGACCACGGAAGTGGCTGACCGAAATGCTTTCACCAATGCTCTACCTGTGTAACCCACCCTACAACAAAAGCATCAAGAACAAGGATATTCCTCACTATCAAGAGATGGTTTGGAAGGCTGGCAAGCAGCTAATCGGGCACTAAAGGAGCAGAAACTCATTCCTGCAGAGCCTTTACAAAATACCAATCAGGCGTCATGGGACTTGCTACAAGGCTTAGAGTCTAACGCAAAAATGCCTTATTACTATGGAACGAAAGGCACAAGTGATAAGCCACTACCGCTCTTTCTTTATCTACATGGCTCTGGACCGAAGGCGCAGGAATGGCAGAATGGTATCTTACTTGCCAAGTCGTTCAATGATTCGCCATCGTCTTATTTCATCCCACAGATACCCAATGAGGGCAAATACTATCGTTGGTGGCAACTTGCCAAGCAGTTTGCTTGGGAGAAAACTCATTCGCCAGTCGCTCGCAGAAGGGGCTGTCGATGCTAACCGACTATATGTCTTTGGCATATCAGAAGGCGGTTACGGAAGTCAGCGACTAGCCTCATTTTTATGCCGACTATTGGGCGCAGCAGGTCCGATGGCTGGTGGAGAACCATTGAAGAATGCGCCAGTTGAGAATTGTGCCAATATAGGTTTTTCATTCTTAACAGGTGCTGATGACACTGGATTCTATCGTAACATCTTAACCCATTACACGCAGGTTGCCTTCGATTCAGCGCAACTCTCTCGTCCACTCTCCGCTGACCAACAGCCCATCTTCCGCCATCGTGTACAGCTCCTACCCGGTATGCAACACCACATAGACTATAGACTCACCACACCATGGTTGCGCCAATTCGTTAGGAATCCATACCCTAAGACGGTGCTATGGGAGGACTTTTGAGATGGATGGAAGGCATCGTTCAGGCTTTTACAACTTACAGGTTTTTGAAGCGTCCATCAGCCCTTCGCACCTATTATGATATGTCTATTCAAGGGAACGTGATTACCCTTAGCATACAAGATGTACGCTATACAACAACCGAGAAAGAGCCACAATGGGGCATAGAAATGAAGTTTAATCGTTCTTACTCGGCGGCTCAAGGAGGGAAACTACGTGTCTATCTCAATGATAAACTGGTAAATCTTAACAAAGAGGTGACAGTAATCATCAACGGAAAGAAGGCTTTTCAAGGTGTTGTAAAGGCTAATCTAAAAGGACATGATAAATAGTTGTGTGGAATATTACGACCCCTATCGTGTTCCCCGACAGCTGTAGAAGTGAGTTATTGAGACCTTCTTTTTCATATCAAGGAAACACCATCTTCAATTGGAGAAAGGCACATCCTTAATCAATTCAGTTGCCACAGGTAGGGACAGACGCCCTCGTCTGTCCGCCTTTCAAGCCAGTTGTAACACTCCGTTAGGCAACATCCTCTCTTTGGGAGGGGTCTTAGGGAAGGCTTTTTCTTGGTCGTGTCTTGGCGGACAGACGAGGGCGTCTGTCCCTACTTTGGGGCTTCGGCTTCATTTAAATAGAGCGGCATCTTGATGCAAAAAGGACACCCTTTTTCCTTTCTATCTATTTGCTTTTTCTGCTGCAAAATACTTACTTTTTGCGGGCGAAAAATAGGTAAAAAGAGAATTAGATAACAATGACTATAAGACTATTATCAAGTTCCTTGTCAGTGCTGTTAGGTTGTGCCCTCACGAGCTGCAATGGGCTGACAGGAAAAGGAAAAGACGTTGACTCGGATAGCATAAAGCCTGCTATCGTGAAATACTTAGTGCCCGGCTATAACCAAAGTAACAATACAGACATGTATTATATAGGTGATGCTACGAGCCAAGACAGCATTACACTCTATTCATATCCTATGCGCGACGATACGATTCATGCGTCAGGAGCAGACAAAGATGATGGGTGATGGACTTAATTTCGCTGGTAACGTTGTGCGTGCGAAACTATCGAAAGACAAAGAGGGGCACTACATTATTGAAAGTATCAACAATGTTGATGCACGCTTCACACACACGTTGGCAAATATCATAGGTACGTGGAAGACTGAAACTAATAAGCAAGGAAAGGGAAAAGAAGGGGCTAACGAACTAACACTCTATGGTGATGGGCATGCTAAAGGAGTGTATGTTAGTTGGGAATTTGCCGAACCGCCAGCCAATGCTCATACACAACTTGTCATTCTCCACACCAATGATGAGGATGCAGAGGACGACACTTTGACCATCAATTTAGATGAGTTAACGATGGGAAAGTATAAGAAAGTAAAATAGAACAAAGCCCCCTGACGGTTACTGCTGAGGGTTTTGTTCATATATAATCAAGCCAAACTCATGCGCATAGGCATAAACATGTTCGAGAATATCTGACGTTGAATGCTCATAAGGAATCCAATCTTTATTAGATAAGAAGAAGTAAAACTCGATAGGAACTCCTGCCTGTGTCGCATCTAATTGACGCAAGAGTAAAGGCATCTTAGGGTTTACATCTTCTCGTTTGGATAGGTAATGTTCCATGTAATGACGGAAGAGTCCGACGTTTATAACCGATCCCTTCAATTCGTCCTCTTTGACATATCCCTTTGTAAGAAGGCTCTTCTTGAGATCATCATCAGCAATTCTTATACTGCGAACATCAAAGTAGACGACCTTCTTCACACGGCGTCCTCCACCCTCTAACATATCTTTCCAGTTGAGGAAAGTGCCATTTACCAATGTTAAAGGAGATACCGTTGCTATGGAATTATCGCTTTGTTTCACTTTAACAGTGGTCAGAGTGATGTCTTGGACAGTACCATCAAGACTGCCATCAGGCATTGTTATCCAGTCTCCAATGTGTATCATCTCATTGCTGGTGAGCCTAACTCCAGCGACAAGACCATCAATTGTGTCCTTAAATACCAACATCAAGATAGCAGATGTGGCTCCCAAACCAGCAAGAAGGTTCATTGGACTGCGATTGATGAGTATTCCCACAACCACAATAGCAGCTATAAAGATGGTCAATATCTTTCAAGACTCCACAGAAGGACTTAAGGTATTGGCTCTTAGAACTACTTGGTTTCGTATTTAGATAACGCAATCTATCAATGATACCAACGGCAAGCTGTGTGGTAGCAATGGTGAGATAGACCGCTGTCAGACGTGCCAAAGACTCTTGAACAACGGGTATTTGATAGAAAACAAGGGGCATTAACTTCCATATAACGAGGGCTGGAACAATGCGACAAGCCACTTTCAAGACCTTATAATCAAATATTACATCATCCCATTTAGCCTCTGTACGCTTTACAATCTTCAGTATTAAAGGTACAAAGACATACCTACAAATAAGCTCAGCAACGAGTGCCAGCAACAGAGCTACCACTGTTAACAACACATGACGCAGTACTGGGACAGCATGACCATGCACTCCCAACGATAGGATAACATTCTCTACAAAGATGCGAATCTGCTCTAGTACGTCATTTAATAAGTGATGAGGAAGTTTTCGGCAACATAGTTATTTGCATTTAAATGAAGGGTTATTGGCACAATGCCACACATATCTTGTTTTGGAAACGACGCATTGGTGAATGGGTCATTCCACCATTATTAATAATAGAGAAACATATCAAATGCCCGTTAGAAGCGGTGAGATAACCAGCTAGCGAACTAACTCCTCGCACTGTACCAGTCTTGGCTCTCACGTTGTTTTGAGCACTTGTTCCCCGCATACGTTTACGCAGTGTGCCATCAACACCAGCGATTGGTAAGGCTTCATAGAGAGCATTGTAAACCTCTTGATTACGATAGGCATGACGCAAGAGTTGGATCTCTAACTCTGCACTTACATAATTATAAAGAGATAAGCCAGAGCCATCTGCCACATTATAATCACGTGGATTCAATCCGAGACGACTGAAGAGTGCATTCTCATAGTTCCTCCCTTGCTTAGCAGAACACCAACGAACTCCACCGCTCGCAGCCAACTGGTAGAACATAGACTCTGCATAGAGATTATCGCTGACCTTTAACATTCTGTGTAAGACCTCACGTATAGAATGAGTATAGGTAACGATCAATGACGCATTAGAGGGAACTTGTCGTTCATCGGTGAAACCATCGACTGATATGCCAACATTGCGTAGTTTGCGAAGAAGAGTGTCCATAAAATCATCCTTTCGATTGACCAATAAGGGTGTAAGAACAGGATTCTTATCATCCCAACACCACCCTTCTCCAAGTCTGTCTTTGTCTTTGAACGACAGATCAGCATAAACATTTCCCTCAATGCGAGTGATCCCCAACTGTCGAATAGAGTCTGCTATCGCCGACAGATCACTGGATGACAACATAGGATCCATGCCTCCCAAGCAATAGAGATCACCGTGTAGAACCTGCGTAGAGTCATTGATTGTTCCTGTATAGTAAATGCGTGTTTTGAAATCATAATCAGATCCTAACTTATCCAAAGCAGCAATAGCTGTGACGCACTTCATCGTAGAGGCTGGGCGAAGATGGAGTTTCTCACGGAACTGATAGACGGGAACATCATCAGTTAAGTCCCATACCATGACCGAAGCCTGCACCGTTTCAAGGAGCGGACTACGCATGATTCCATCCAAACGATTCGTGATATTCTCCTTCCAAGAGAGCCGATCATCAGTGGAGAACATCGGTATAATACTGTCCGTGTCTTCGTCTTCATCTTCCCCAATATCGTCCGTCTTGGGTTGAGCAATCACTGCCTTGGGATGCAAAATATTGGCTACCTCTGTACTATCAAGATATACTTGCGCATGAACCTGTAGGCTCAATACAACGCAAAGAACCAATGCCGATAAATATCTTAACTTCATTCTTCGTCCTTTCTCATTATCATTCGCTTGGTAAGTACAGCCTGAAACGAGTCGACATTATCAGGTTGTACGCTAATGGTATTGCCATTTACCAATTCAATTAATATATAATGTCCGATGTGAAAAGCAAAGGGATGCTTCTCAAGTGATCGAATATCACTGATAGAAATAGACTTTGTTTGTCCGATACGTCCCGTCTTAATGCGTAATTGATCATCGTCAGTAAGAACATAACTGGTATGTATAGCACGGTCGACAGCTCGAAGAGTTACCACGATAAGAACGACTCCTAAGACTACCATCACACTACTGGTTCGATGCCACAAACAGAAGAATGCACCAAGACCAAACACTAGTATTGCTCCTAAATCATTTATTGTTACCTTTATGTTGGAATGTTCTCATACTGAGTGCAAAAAGTACAAAATAAAAGCCTTTTGTACGTCAATATATTACATAAAGATAATGGCAACCAACATTGGTTTGCCATTATTAGGGGAGAGAGCTTATTAGGCTAATTGGGCTATTAGAGCAATAAGCTAATACCCTTAAACCAAAGTCGCAATAACCTCTTCGCGGCTTTTAGGTAGCATATCAATGACCGGAATCTCTGGCATTGTATAGCAACCAGGGGCTAAACGGAAACTAGCTCGTGCCACATTGACAAGCACCTGAGCTGTAAGTGCAGGGTTATTGATATTCATATCGAATGAGAAATGCTGGTTATGTGTCTTCCCACTAACGCCCTTGCGGGTCATGTGAACGCCATGACCAACATCATTCAAGGCGTCAACACTAGGGTACAGCAAACACATGCAACTCGTCATGAGCAAAGTAATCATCAGCCTTGAGTTCCTTTGTTACATCCTCAAGATTGGCTCCTTCTTCTAGTTCAACATATACCATGCGACGGTGAATGCCCTCTCCCAAAGGTATAGTCATCGACAATGCGTCCTAACGCCTTTGCTTACTACGAGCCACAACAGAGTGTCCCATAGAACGACCGGGACCGAAGTTTGTATAAGAAAGACCCTCTGGTGCAAGGCTCTCCATTAGTACTCTTACGATAGAGTCAGAGCCCGGATCCCATCCAGCAGAGATAACACTCACTGTGTTAGTGCGCTTGTTATTCTCCATTTGCTTCGTGCGATAGTCAAGGATGGAACCGTGAATATCGAAAGAGTCAACGGTATTAATGCCCAAAGCCGTAATCTTCTCGGCATACTCTGGACAACTTCTTGTTGGAGTTGCAGAATCGCTACATCAACATCTTTCAGCTTTTGTGATGTCATCAACAACCTCGTATGGAGTCAATTCTAAGGGCTTATCCTTGTCACCCTGACGCCTTACAACGCCCGCAATCTCGAAATCCTTTGCTGCTTCTAAAGCCTGAACACTATACCGTCCAATGTTACCATAACCAATAACAGCTGCTCTAATCTTTTTCATAATTACTTACCTTTTTATATAATTGAACTAATCTTCTCCGCAAAAAGTAGTATTTTATTTGCTAACAAGTATCGTCTTCTATTGCTTTTTAACACTATTCAATATCTCCTCCCCAAGCTCCCTCTCTTCTGCTGCAAACAAGAGATAGCGGAAGAGGAGGAGCCTCACCCTTTCCCTCTCCGAATGTCAAAAACTCCTTCCCAGCCTCCCCACGGGAAGAGTGCCCTAACAGAAGCAGTTAGGGATGGTCGGTTGGGATATAACGGGGCAATGCCTCATTAGCTGAAATAGCAGGACTAAAAACGAAGAAACGCCCTCCTTGTTTTGAAGGGAGCGTTTCCTGATGCAAAGAAGGCGTCTCTTCACATCAAGGAAAGCCTCTCTTTGTTTCCAGTCACAGTTTTCCTCGTGTAAACAGTACGTAGACGGGACGCCCTCGTCTGTCCGCTTGTAAATCTCTAAAATAACATCCTGTTAGAACAATATCCCCTCCTTTAGAGGGGCTTGGGGAGGCTTTTTATTTGCTGTGATTTGGACAGACGAGGGCGTCGTCCCTACTTTGTGGCACTACTCCAACCGAAATAATAACTTTTACCTCTTTACTCATTTACTTTTTACCTTTTTCCAATTCTTTGTTAACCCATCAACTTGTTAACTCGTCAACTTGGACTAATTCTATTTTGAAATAAAGAGAACGTTTCCTAACTATCACCCGTTAGCAGCTCCTCCTCTTAGGAGAGGCTGGGTGGGGCTCAGAACATTGCAATAATTGTAGTCAAATGTAACAATAAACAAAGGAGGAATGCGTTATTAAGAACGTATATACAGAATTTCCATGCCCGAAAAAGGCATATTTATTTTAGATTATGATTGAATATATCAAAGGCGAACTGGCAGAGTTAACACCTGCCATGGCTGTCGTTGAGGCACATGGTGTGGGTTACGCACTGAATATCTCGCTGAATACTTATAGTGCAATACAGGGTAAAACAGCTGTCAAAACCATATGTTCATGAGGCTATTATGACTGGTGGACGCGATGACAACTACACGCTATACGGCTTTTGCAAACAAGCAGGAGCGAGCCCTTTATAGATTGTTGATTACGGTCTCGGAGTAGGTGCGAACACTGCAAGAATGATTCTTTCTTCATTGACACCAGCCGAACTTTGCAAACGTAATTGCCAATGGGGACGAGAAGATGTTGAAGAGTTATGGTATTGGTCTTCGAACTGCTCAACGCATTATAGTCGATCTCAAGGATAAGATTATGCAAAGTGGTATTGCTGACGAGTTGCATGTTAGCTAACACTCCTGGTACACCTGCTGTTGATGCAGGGATTAATGATGAGACTGTTAGTGCACTCACTATGCTTGGCTTCTCACCAGCTCCTTCTGCAAAAGGTTGTCGTGAGTATCCTTACTGAACAACCCTGACCTTCCTGTAGAACAGGTGGTTGGGTTGGCGTTGAAGATGATTAAATAAAAGCCTCTCCCCATCCCTCTCCGAAGGAGAGGGCGTAATCTACTGCTCACAAATGCTGTTCTCTGCATATTACAGCTTGCATATTTCTGTTAAAAAGGACTTAGGGAGGCTTTTCAATCACTCGTCTTCTTGAAAAGAAAAACATTACATATTCCTCATTATTATCATGCTTCTTGGTAGTGTCACACTACTAAGCTGGGGACGTATGGCTCTATCTTTTGCACCGATAAAGAGCCTCTCTCTGTAACACAAAACGATACGATCAAGAAGAAGAAACCGATTGAGGTGGAGATAGATGAGAGAAGATCCCGGACTCTCTATTGCATCCAAGGTGGAAAGTGCAGCGCACTTCCCCTATTACTTATGATGATCTAAGGAGAACTCTACCGATCTCATCCGCCCTGAGAACATGCGACAAACGGTGGAATATAACGACTCGCTCGATCGGTATATCATAGGTAACAAGATTGGTGATACATACGTGATGGCACCAATAATGATGACACCTGAAGAGTATCGGAAGTGGACTGAGAAACGCAGCTTCACGGATTACTATCGCTCAAAGAACCAAGAGATACTACGCGAAAAGGGCAAGGAGAAGTTCGACTTCACCGATATGCACTTCTCGTTAGGACCGGCTGAGAAGATCTTTGGACCAGGTGGTGTACGTATTAAAACACAAGGAACTGCAGAGCTGAAGTTCGGTGCGACGCTCAAAAGCATTGATAATCCGTCATTGCCAATACGCAATCGTAAGACCACAGCGATGAACTTTGACGAGAAAATTAACGTCAATGTCAATGGTAAAGTGGGCGATAAAGTGAACATGAACCTCAATTACAACACTGATGCGACATTTGACTTTGACACGCAGAACTTCAAGTTGAAGTATGAAGGAAAGGAGGATGAGATCATCAAACTGGTTGAGGGTGGTAACGTAACATTCCTTCTAACAACTCTCTTGTGCAAGGAGCTTCGGACTTATTCGGCATTCGCACCGACATGCAATTCGGTAAATTGAAGTTACAAACGGTGTTATCTCAAAAGAAGAGTTCGAATAAGAGCGTTAGTTCTAGGGGTGGAAAGCAGTTAACACCATTTGAGATTGATGCCGCAGAATACGAAGAGAACCGTCACTTCTTCTTATCTCAATACTTCCGAGATCACTATGATGACGCAATGAAATCATTGCCAAATCTGAAGACAGGCATCACTATCAACCGTGTTGAAGTGTGGGTAACAAACAAGAGCGGAACGACAAAGTAACACTCGTAATATCGTTGCTCTCACCGATTTAGGAGAGAGAATGAACGAGTGAGCCGAACGGATCTTTGGGGTACAGGAATTGGTCAAGTACCAACGAACAACGCAAACACTGAATACAACACTATCACTCAAGGCTACCCTGCCGCACGCAAATATTGATCAAGTGACAGGCATCTTGGATGGCGCAGGACTTTGTGGGTGGTAATGATTACGAGAAGATTGCTAATGCCCGACTACTCAATAGTTCGGAGTACACAGTGAACCCTGCTTTGGGTTATATCGCTTTGCATGTGGTCTACAAACCGACCAGGTGCTTGCCGTTGCATACGAATATACATTCGGTGGAGTGACTCTATCAAGTGGGAGGAATTTGCCAGTGACCGCACCGATATCAATGAGGCTCTATTCGTAAGTCACTGAAGAACACGACAACAGCCCTAGTCGAGGTAACTGGGGATTAATGATGAAGAACGTTTGATACCCTGTCGACTAACATTGAGAAGGATAGTTCCGCCTTGATGTTAAAATATCAGCGTATACGACAGGTGTGTACCTTTCTTATATACCCGAACCACAGAGTTAAGAGCTTACTCCATCATTAGGTTGCTTGGTGCCGACCGATTAGATAACAATAACAACCCGCATCCGAATGGTTATTTTCGATTATGTAGAAGGATACACATAAGCAATGGGCGCGTCTTTTCCCACTAGCGGAACCATTCGGCGCAGGGCTCTCGTAGAAACTTATTGATAAAGGTGTTACGGCTGCAGTAGCCGATAAGTACACCTTCTCGGAACTATATAATTCGACTAAGACTACTGCCAAACAGATTGCAGAAAAGGATAAATTCATGCTCGTGGGACAATATCGTGGTACGGCAGCAATGTTATTTCGCTTGGTGCCTACAATGTTCCGCAAGGTTCCGTGGTGGTTACTGCTGGTGGAGTAACGCTTAATGAAGGTTCTGATTACAGCGTTGATTACAGTGCAGGAGGAGGTAACAATCCTCAACCAGAGTATTATTGATGCAGGAACTGCCGTCAATGTCTCCCTCGAAAGTCAAAGTGCTACACCAACAGGAGCGCAAGACTATGATAGGAGTAAACTGGGAGTATGACTTCTCAAAGGACTTCCAAATAGGTGGAACATTCATGCACTTATCCGAACAACCACTCACCACAAAAGGTGAATATGGGCTCGGAACCACTCAATATACCTTTCATTTGGGGACTTAATCTAAACTGGAAGAAAGAGGCCAATGGTTGACCAACATGCTCAATAGATACCTTTCTTGCATGTCACTCAACCATCATATATCACCTTCTGCCGAGTTCAGCACAGTTGTTGGCAGGGCAGAGTAAGGACACGCAGACCATGCGTCTTACCTTGATGACTTTGAAGGTACGAAGAATGCAATCGATGTTAGCCAACCTACATCATGGGTGATTTCAAGCGTACCATCCGACTTCTCCGAGTCAACGGACAAGACTACTCTAAGGAGTGGATACAACAGAAGTCTCTTAGCTTGGTACAATATTGACCCGCTCTTCACACGTCGTAGTAGTTCACTAACGCCTGGTCACATTAAAGCGACCTCGAACAATTATCGAATCACTACGTTCGTGAGATTCCAATTACCGAAGTCTTCCCTAACAGGGATCGTAACTATAGCGGTTCAATATCAACCTTGGTAAATACTGAATCTGGCTTTTTATCCATCAGAACGAGGTACTTATAACTTCAATCCCTAATATTGACATTAATGGTCACCTCACCAACCCTAACAGGACATGGGGCGGTATGATGCGTAAGTTGGACACGAACGACTTCCAGACAGCCAACATCGAGTATGTGGAGTTTTTGGATGCTTGATCCGTTCATCTATACCAATCGACAAGCTAATGCCAACCAGTATGGTGGCGACTTTATATCGATCTCGGTGAGGTGTCTGAAGATATATTGAAGGATGGAAAGAAGTTCTATGAGAGTGGTATGCCAGTAGATGGTAGCAACTCATGGACAACTACTCAGTGGGGACGAATCCCTACACAATCTACCATCACGTATGCTTTTGACGACATCAGCAGGCAGTCGTGCCAAGCAAGATGTGGGTTACAATGACTTTGACGGATGAAGAAGAAAGACAGTTCACAGCCCTATCAGAACTTCCCTTTACTGCAGCCCGTGCCAACACCAATCAGGCTGTGTTTGACTCTATATGGGCTGACCCTGCCAATGATGACTACCACTATTTCCGTGGTTCGGATTGGGATCGTAAACGTGCATCGATACTTGAACGCTATAAAAGAATCAACAATCCGCAAGGTAACTCACCAGACAATGAGAATAATAACGAGCGTTATGACACGTCTTACAAGACCACTCCTGATGTAGAGGACATCAACCAAGACTATACACTGAACGAATACGAAAAGTATTACCAATACCATGTTAGCATTCGACCACAGGATCTCAATGTCGGACAAAACTTCATTGTGGACAAGCGAGTGGCATCAGCATCCTTGCGAAAAGGTGGTTCGGAGCCTGTTACATGGTATCTTTTCCGCATTCCACCAGAGGAGTTTCAGAAACGAGTGGGCGGTATCAACGACTTTACAAGTATCCGCTTCATGCGCATGTTCCTCACGGGTTTCAGCAAACCAATCGTTCTCCGCTTTGCCACTTTCGACCTTGTCAGTGGCAAATGGCGTCAGTATCAGCAGAACTTAACCAGTGGTGTGCCCAATACGGGTACGATGAATGTTAGTACGGTGAGCCTTGAAGAAAATGGAATAAGACTCCCGTCAACTATGTCTTACCGCCTGGTATCATTCGAGGACAGGATCCGAGTCAGCCTCAACTAGTAGAGGAAAACGAGCAAGCGCTATCTTTGGTCGTTAATAATCTAAGCTCGGGTGAATCGAAGGCAGTGTATAAGAACACAACACTTGACCTGCGCCACATACAAGCGTCTACAGATGTTTGTACGCAAATGCTCTTCGAACAGAACACAACCAACCTCGGTGATGATCAGTTGGCAGTATTCATTCGATTGGGCTCAGACTATAAGAACAACTATTACGAATATGAAATTCCATTGAAGCTAACCGCTCCAAAAAGTAATTGACATGTATCTCCCCACAGGATCAACGGCTGGTTTGGCTATATAGAGAACATGTTAGATATTCCTTTGCACCTACTCACTTCTGTCAAAGCAGCGTAACAAAGGCACGTGGAACTGGTGGAGCTAGTTTCAACTCGCGTCTTCTCTGTCTCATGACACAGACCACCCTGCCAACAAAGTAAGTATCATGGGTAACCCAACACTGGGTGAGGTTAAGACTATGATTATCGTGTGCGCAACCTTTCCAGCAGCGCAGAAGAGTGGCGAAGTGTGGGTCAATGAAATGCGTCTAAAGGAATTTAACAACGAAGGCGGATGGGCTGCAGAGGGCAGTTGAACGTCCAGTTGTCCGATTTTCGGTAGTGTTGATATCAACGCAAGTCATAGTACTGATGGCTTTGGAGGCTTAGAACAGGGTGTAAATGAACGGCAACAAGAAACAAAGACAGACGTGTCTGTCACTACGAGTCTGGAGTTAGGTAAACTGTTCCCAGACAAGGCGAAGGTCTCTGCACCATTATATTATAGTATCACAAAGAACGAAAGTAGACCTAAATATAACCCACTCGACACCGACATGGAACTGGGTGATGCACTCGAAGGAGCTAGTAACAAGCAGGAGAGAGACTCGATTAAGTCGATTGCAATTACCAAACGATTGACAACGAACTTATCGCTATCGAATGTGCGTGTTGACATACAGACAAAGAATCATCCTATGCCATACGACCCCGCAAACTTCTCTTTCTCGTATAGCCATTCACACTCTCATACATCGGGCGAAACGACTGTCTATGAGAATGAAGACAACTGGCGTGGGGCATTAAACTATAACTGGACACCAGTTTACAAGCCTTGGGAGCCATTCAAACGACTGATCAAGAGTCGTTCAAAATGGTTTGAGATCCTACGTCGCTTTGGCTTGAATTGGTTGCCACAGAACCTTACCTTCAATACAGAGATGGTTCGCAACTATTACGAACTACAAGAGCGTGACATGGGTCAATAGGTCGCGACTGGCTCCCACTGACGTTTAATGAGCAGTTCCTATGGAACAGAGACTTTGCGTTGAGATGGGACTTAACGCGCAACCTACACATGAACTTCCAAAGTGCAACACATGCAGAAATAGAAGAGCCATACACTCCTATCAACAAAGACCTCTATCCGGATCGTTATCAAGCATGGAAGGATTCGGTGTGGACAAGCATTAAGCATTTTGGTACTCCACTTGATTACCAACAGAACTTCTCGCTCTCTTATCAGTTACCTCTTAACCTTTTACCTATCTTCGATTGGGTGAATACGGATGCAAACTATAATGCAACTTACACATGGGTAAGAGGTGCTAACCTTGATAATGGTACTTCGCTCGGTAACACAATCACGAGTAACAGGACCTTAAACATTAATGGGTCTTTCAACATGGAACGCCTTTACAACCATGTTCCTTCCTAAAGAAAACGAATGAGCGATTCAATCGGACACAACCGAGGAAGCCCTCTCGTCCGACAATGACAGCCGAACAGAAGAAGAAGGCGAAGGAGCAGAAAGCGAAAGAGAAAGACGACGAAAAGAAGAAAGCACTACCTAAGAACAAGAAGAGTTTTGAGCAGGAAATAACCCTCAAAGCCGACACCTCTATCGTTGTATCGCATGGCAAGAATACGAAACGATTGATCTTCTCGGCTAAAGATGAGCATGGAAAAAGCCTTAAAGATGAAGTGGAAGAAGGTGGGAGATAACCAAGTAAAAATCTTCAATCGGACCGATTCTGCTATACGAGCAAAAGCTCACTATCACACCAAAAGAGCCACTCGATAACAAGAAATGGTATAAGACTGCACAATGTGTTGCACGTGCTTTAATGATGGTACGCAACGTAGGAATATCGTATCGCAACCAGTATTCTATGACCTTACCAGGCTTCATGCCAACCATTGGAGATGCCTTTGGACAACGTCGTGGTACCGGTGCATTGACACCTGGCTGGACTTTTGCTTTTGGTCTCATTGACGATGATTACATTGGTAAAGCACGTGACAATAACTGGTTACTCATCAATGATAGTGTTGCCACACCAGCGATAACGAACCAGGTTGAAGACGTACAATTACGTGCCACACTGGAGCCTTTCAGAGACTTCAGAATCGATCTCACGGCTAGTAGAATGACAACCACTTCAAGGAGTATTCAGTACATGTATGCTGGCGTTCCAACCACTCAAACAGGTTCATTCACCATGACTACGCTCTCTTTGGGCACTGCTTTTGAGAGCATGGGAAACGCTAACAATGGTTATCACAGTGCCACTTTCGACCGCTTTGTCAATTCACTCAACAGCTATCGTAATCGTGTGGAAGCACAATACAATGGGGCTACTTATCCAGCATCAATGGGTGGAGGGCACTTCAGTCCAGCGGTCGGAGCGGTCAATAAATATAGTGCAGATGTGATGATCCCAGCCTTCCTCAATGCCTACACAAGTATGGGGGGCAATGGTTTAAAGCTATTCCCTACCCTACGAAGTCTGCTCCCCGAACTGGAGTATTAGGTACAGTGGACTGTCGAGATTACCACTCTTCCAAGATCTATTCAAGAGTGTGAACATCAATCACGCATATAGAAGTATCTTCGCAATCGGCTCTTATCAGAGTTACAGCACATGGCAGGAATCATGAATGGATTAGGTTTCATCACCGATGCAACCACTGGGAACCCCTATCCCAAGTTCGATGTATAACATCTGCAAGTTAGTATCAACGAGGCATTCTCGCCTTTACTGGGTGTGGATGTGACGCTCAGAACAATCTAACTGCACGCATGGAATATCGTCAAACACGTGTGTTAGCACTCTCAATGACGAGTGTTCAGCTCAATGAGGCTACATCGAAAGATTGGGTGATTGGTATGGCTATCGCATTAACGACTTCAATCTCTTTTGGCAAATGGAACACATCGTGTGGCAAAAGAAGAAGAAGAAATCAACCACAAAACACGCAACAAAAACGATAATAATTCATCGAACAGGAACAACGGATTTAAATCCAAGATCTTAACCTCAGATTAGATATGAGCTATCGTCGTCAAGCCTCACTTACACGTGACATCGCATCGCTCACCTCTACTGCTTCCCAGTGGTAATACGGTACTTTTAAATTCTCCTTCCTTGGTGATTACACTCTAAGTCGCTTTGTCACAGCCGTCTCTATTACGATATGCAAATAAACTCTCCTCTGCTGTCATCTGGTAGTTATCCGACCACAACTCACGACTTTGGAGTTAGTTTAAGACTAAGTTTAACGAGGTAGAAAGAGGTTTACAGCATCTCTCCAAGGCTTCTGTAATACTTCTCCAAAGCACTTGTAATGGTTCTCCAAAGCACTTGTAATAATCCTGTAAAATTATCAGTTGCACTTTAAAATGGCTTTAACAGATATGAAAAGTCCGAATCCTTGCACGGATTCGGACTTTTCTTTATAATTGGAATCTGTTAACGATCTGTATGAACAGGTTGAAATTCCATTGCAAGAGTAACTTCTTCACGACCTTTAGATTGGCTATCTACCATGATCAACTGTCCATTATAAAACTTAAGAGCAGCTTGAGCATCTACAGAGTTCTGATCCTCATTTTCTGAAAAGCCTATGATCAACTCGTTAGCGTTAATCCATTTCCAGTAATCCATTAGGTCTTCACGACTGTCTGTAGTGGTTACATAATATGAACCTGCATGCGTAAACGTAACCGTTCTCAATAGCCTTAAGCCATCAATATCCTCCACCTTGTCTTGAGAAAGCTTTAACTTGTCCTCTATACTCAGGTGTGTTTATTGCTGATCTAAATCCATCGTAAAGCTCATTGGCAGAGGTAGATGAAGCATTATAGACCTTCTTTCCATCATACTTCACAACGATATAACACTTAGAGAACACCCATGTACGACACAACTCATCGTTGACCTTATTAGAAGGTAACGTTCCAGACTTCTGCAGAGGCTTTGAGAGACTTCCTTTATTGGTCAACAGCATTGTATGAGTTATTGTTAGCTGTGATAGTCAGCTCGCCAACAGTATTCAATACATACGATTACCTTTCTTCTCACTAACTTCCAGAGACGATAACATCATCATTATCTTGCGAAGAAGATCCAGAAACACACCATCATGCACGATAAGTAGCGTCCATCTTCAGTTAGTTCAAGACTCTTCCAAAGTAGATCCCTGCGTTGTAATCTTGTATCTTGCAGCATCAGACAAATACTTCGGTCGTTCTATCTTACCCTTTCCTCCATCATCATCAGAACTACTGCATGCCGTGAAACTCCAACGTCATCAACGCTAATAAACTCACTACTAAAAACTTTGAAATGTCCATTTCTTTTGTATTTAAAATTATTTATTCCTAACAAACTCTACCCTTTCAAATCCCATAATTGCCAGCTTTCCTGACCAACATAACCATTCAAAAGACAATTATAACCATTTAAAAGACACTATATATTAATAGTAACAAAAAGTAAATATACTTTTTCAATTTACCCCTCATTACTTGTTAAAAATTACTAAGTCCCTTCCTTCCAACCTCACAACCATCCTTTCCCACGTTCATTATGCTACTTAAACATTCTCCAAAAAGAGATATCCCATCTCCCAAAAACCTAACGCTCATCCTTCAGTATCAAAAAGGTCAGACCGAGTCCTTTTTCAGTTTCCTGTCACTTCTGTCATCAAAATAGCACTTATAAAGCATTAATAACTAACACTTTGCATGAAGTGTTAAAAGTGACAGACAACTGATTTCAAAACTTTATTAGGTGTTTCGCTGTATTTATCAAAACCTCCTTTCTCATCTGTACACATTATTCCACCCTATTATATACCTTCAGCCCTTAACGCCATACCCTCCTATAAACCAAGAGTGCTGCAGTCTTCTCTGACTACAACACCCTTATCTCTTTATAAGTCTTTGTTCTTTCTTCCTCAAATGTATTCCATATTGATTATCAATTATTTATACTTGCATGGTACAAAAATGCCTCCTCAAATTGGGTAGTATTGATTAGAAACGATCTTGGAGGTTATCTTTTTGATCATAAGTGAATTAACTCTGCATGTACCAAAGTTTTTAATGGTCTTTCATTTTTATTCCTTATACCACTATTGATATATGTAATACCATCTTTAGATAATATTTGAGAAGAATATGTTTCAATGTCCTCAGTAGCGTTGAACCTTTCAAAATTCGAATATAAAAAGATTTCTTTAATAAAAGCAATCCAATAATTGTTGAATCTTTTTGTTATCATATTTATCAAGTGCCCATATTCCATACACCTATTTATTTCCGACTTATTTATTTCTACTATTAAATTAACATCATGTTTTTGTAATATTAATTTGGAACTTTATATTTAGTATTGTTAGCGGGAGAAAAATATTGATGAGTGTTCCTCGCATATTTCGCAGAAAATAGTGTCCGTATTAATCTATTTATTCTATCATAAATAATATTAATCCCCATTCTTTCTACTCGATCTAAAGTACTCCACCAATCCTTGAACTCTAATAACTCAAATGCTGGAAGATGCTTTTAATATATGATACTTATTGATATAATAGATAAAGTTATAGCCATAATATGTCATCGCATTATATCTAACAGTAATTCACTTTCTGTAAGTTGAGCTCTCATAATTTTTAGATAGTTCTTTTTATTTTTTCATTAATACTTGAACTATCTATTAAATCATATATCCTATATAATGTACGAAAAATAAGCTCCCATTTTTTTGTGGAGTTTTCAATAAAAACAACATATAATAATTCACGGCATTTTTCTCGATTACCTCTCATAGCTTTTTCTATTTCTATAATTATCTTGAATATATTTTTTCCATATCAAAAATCTTTATTACTATATTCTATTTCTTCTACTTCTATCGTCTCCTTATTATTCGCCTTGGACACGTTTTTTCCCTTGTCCTGCAGAGTTCATTAACCTCTGATTGATATAATTTCAAAAGTTCAAAAGAACAAATCATTAAAACGTTGGATTTCTAACTGTTCGCTGTTTTGATTAGAAACCTTTTGTTGCTCCTCAAAGGTTTTAATAACTAATAAAACACTTAGTAAAGTAAATATTGTACCTAATACTCCACCTATAAAATCTCCATACGTCCCTAGTAAGTTGGTGTCTGCAGAGAACTCACTATCAAATACTTGAATAGTATGATTCCACTTAAAAATAAATACAAGAGACAATTATAAATACGCCTCCGATACTTATGTAGAACCATTTATTTAGAAGTAATCCGTTAAAAGAAATCCTTGCCATTATCATATTGTCTTATAAGATTAATAGAATTGTAGTAGCCTTCACTATGGTTCATGCAACCATTTGCATGTCATCCTCGTGGATTTCATACATCTTGGCTGACTTTGTTGAATAATTATCTTGTGCATTATCCGTCCATTGCTCGCATTGTTAATGACTGTTTCAAAGCATTGGCAGCTTCCTCTGGTGGGTAATGATATTTCTTAAGTAGGTGCTTAATCATTCTGCGCATACCTGCACGGGCAGACTCTTTCTTTTGCCAGTCGATAGTGCGGTTCTTACGCAGAGAGTCAGTAAGTTCTTTTGTCATAGCTACCAATTCTTCATTACTATAGAAGTCGTGAACTGCTTGTGGTTTGGTCAAGGCATCATAGAATGACTTTTCTTCAGGAGTGAGTCCAAGTTCATTAGCTGCTGAATCAGCCGAGGCAATATCTTTTGCCAACTGCAAAAGTTCTTGGATAACTTCTTCATTGGTGAGTAATCCTTTTAGATAGTTGGATAAAGAGCGATTGAGCAGGTCAGAGAATTTCTCTGACTGCACAATATTAGTCTTTTGATAGAGTGCCACTTTCTCCGCCAATAGTTTTTTGAGCAGTTCTACAGCTATATTCTTTTCTTTCATCTTAGAAATTTCATCTAAGAAGGCTGTATCAAAGAGGGAAAATTCGGCTTTAACATCAGAGAAAAGATTGATTACACCTTCACTTTTTACACTTTGTTTCAGCAATTCACTGATACGAGCATTAATTTCTTTCTTCGTAACTTTTCCTTTGCCTGTCATTCGGGAGAGTAAAGTGCGTACAGTTTCAAAGAATGCAGCCAAGAAGCGTTGTTCTTCATTCAACAGGCTTCGGCAAAGAGTGATGAAATTGTGCAGCAATGCTGCTTCTTTCATATAAAGCGGTAACAGTTCTTGTTTATCGGCTGCCAACATAAAGTTTACACCACCTTTGATCAATTTAGCACGGTCGGCATCTGTTCCTGTGTGGAACTTACTATAATTATAACCATGAAATAAATCTTGGCACACTTCCAACTTCTCTTTGAACTTTGTAAAAGCTATGCCTTTGATGTCTGGGTTTCAAAGTTCTTTCTGTCGCGTCCCGTATAATCACGCATGGCTTCTTTCAAGGCTTTGGCAATACCGATATAGTCAACAACCAATCCACCCACTTTGCCATTGAATACACGGTTCACTCGCGCAATGGCTTGCATTAGGTTATGTCCGCTCATTGGTTTGTAAACATACATAGTTGCCAATGAAGGAACGTCGAAACCTGTGAGCCACATGTCGACTACAATAGCAATCTTCATCGGGTCGTTGTCATCCTTAAATCGTTTGGCAAGTTCTTTCTTATACTGCTTGTTTCCGATAATGTCGTGCCATTCCTCTGGGTCTTGATTGCTGCCCGTCATGACAACTTTTACTTTATCCGTCCATTTTGGGCGAAGCTCCAGTAGTCGATGATAAATGCTCATGGCTATGGGACGCGAATATGCCACTATCATTGCCTTACCTGTCAATTCATATTGACGGTTTTCCTCATAGTGTCTGAGAATGTCTTGGCAAAGAGAATCGATGGTAGCCGGTGCACCGAGTATCTCTTCCAAGTGTGACATCTCTTTCTTGCTTTTCTCTATCTGTTCTGTCGTTGCACCTTCTTCAGCCAACAGCTCGTATTCGTCATCAAGGGCTTGCAAGGTTGCATCGTCAAGATTTAGATTGATAACTCTAGATTCATAATATACAGGACAAGTAGCACCGTCATTAACCGCCTGCGTCATGTCGTAAATATCAATGTAATCGCCAAAAACCTCTACGGTATCTCGGTCTTTGGTAGAAATAGGTGTACCAGTAAAGTCAATATATGAAGCATTGGGTAGTGAATTGTGAATAATTCTTGCCGTGCCGATAGAGATTTTACCTGTAGTGGCGTCGACTTTTTCCTCAAAACCATATTGTCCTCTATGTGCCTCATCAGTCATCACGATAATATTTCTTCGCTCTGACAAAGGTTCGTCAGACTCCTCAAACTTTTGCATGGTTGTGAAGATAATGCCATTAGCTTCTCGTCCACTCAATAGCTCTTTTTAGATTCTCACGACTATTGGCATTTGCACTGGGTTTGATGCAAGAACTCCTTGCATTTAGGAGAATTGGGTATAAAGTTGGTCGTCTAAATCGTTGCGATCGGTAATCACAACAATAGTGGGTTGTGATAACTCTTGTTGCAGCAAGTGGGCATAGAAAACCATTGACAATGACTTACCACTGCCTTGCGTATGCCAGAATACACCAATCTTTACCATTACTAACTGTAGCATGTTTGGTACGTTCGATGGCTTTCTTCACTGCAAAATACTGATGATACCTGCTAATATCTTGGCACTCCCTCTTTTCTTCTTTGGAAAAACAGATAAAGTTCTTGATTATGTCTAAGAGTCGATCCCTTTGAAATATTCCTTCAAAAGAATGTCATCATAATCGACAAATTCTGTACTTTCACATTGCATATCTTTTGTTTTCCATTCCATGTAGCGATCTTCCTTGCTGGTAATTGTTCCAGCTTTGGAAAGAGCCATATCGCTCATTACACAGAACATGTTGAAAGAGAACAACGATGGTATATCCTTCATATAATTGCGGAGCTGAAGATATGCTTCTGAAGCGTCCGTCTCTTCACGGGAAGGTGATTTTTAATTCTACAACCACCAATGGTAAACCATTCACAAAATACAATGATATCAGCACGTTTCTCTGCATTTTCAATGAATGTCCATTGGTTGATAACTTGAAAAGTGTTTTTTGTCCGTATGCTCAAAGTCTATCAAATAAACCATTTCATTGCGCATTTCCTTGCCATTGAAATAAGAAACTTCTATGCCATGCTGCAAATAGTCTGTAAAAGTTTCATTACGCTGCGTCAAACTACCCATATCAATATTGCGTAGTTTGATAATCGCTTCGTGAATGGCTGCATGTGGCTTTCTTTTGGGGTTAACAGTTAGTAGACTTTTCTTCTAATTGTGCTTCATAATATGGCACATAGTAGTCTCTTTCAATATTTGGACCGTACAAATATTGATAGCCCCATTCCCTCAAAGAGGAAATTAGTGCTTTTTCGTAATTATCTTCTGTAAATGGCATATTAACTTATCTGTTTTATTAAGTTTTGGACTATCTTGTAGGCAATATCTTTAGCATTCCTCTTTTTCTTCTTTGAAAGAATTCTTTTGATAGAGATTTGCATGGAACTCTTGATACTATCTTTTTAAACCAATCTGGATATTTGGTTGTTTGGATAATCTCATTCATAATTTCTTCAAGAATATCTTTATCACTAATCCAATGACCAACAATATTCTTTATTTTTGTTCCCTAATATTTCCTTCTATATTGTCCTCATCATCAAAAGGTGTTCCTAAGTCCGGTATATTGTATTTGATAAATTCCGGTATGAGTGCATGTATGCTTTTTCGTACCAATACGTTTGACATGAGACATCTGATGCTCTAACTCTGGGAAGAGAGAGCCTTCATTAATATTTAGAAAAATCAAGTTCGTCAAGTATTGTATCCTTAGCATAACTATCAATAATTAATTTTTCTTTTGAGAATGCCTCCTTTAGACTACAGACGCTCTTTTTGTACTTTACTGTTCCAAATATCATTAGGATCCTCATATACATTAATTGCGCCCGATAGCAAAAATGCTCCACTCTGGCTGATAATTCTACTATTACTATAACTTGGCAGGACAAAATGATAAGATTGCAGCATATTAATGAAACTGTCTGTTTTAGAATATGATAAATTAAGACTTTCCGCTAGTTTTTTCAAGGTGCAATCACCATCTATTCTCTCCTTTGCCACAGTGGATAGAAATTGTATCTCTCTATTCAAACTATCTTCCATATGCAGAACTATAAAAGACTACCCCATCAACTTCTTCTGCCTCATCGGTATTATTGATATATTCTTTTGTGCAACAAGCAAAATATAATGCAACCAACGGATTCATTGTAACATCCAATAATCTTGTAGGTAGACCATAATGTTGTAATTTGGTTAGTATATCAAAGTCTGAAGCATTGTAAAATTCACTTGGGACTCTCGAGGTAGCCCTTTTTGTATTATTTCATCTTCCACAGATATTAAAGACTCCTATAGATAGCAGGACGAATATCCCACAGAGAGTTACTTTTGCCCTCTGAAGAAAAGAATTTCAGAACTTCCTTTTTCTAATAATTCTTTCCTTATATTCGATATTTCTTCAATATACTCCGTAACGGATGATATTTTTAGCAGAATATTCTTGCTCTTGTTTCAATTCTACGTCCATATTAATAATTATGCAGCGACATTCAGATTATCATTTATCCGTTTGTTGAGTTCAATCTTGGAATCGAGAGAAGAAAGGATATTTCCTATCTTCTGCTGTGTTTGCAGAGGAGGACCAAACACCGTAAATTATCAAAGTGTCTCTTGTGATAGTATCAAATACACTACCGTGAGCTGTTTTTCTAAGTTCATCGACCTTAGTTCGAGTTAGGTAATATAAAAAGTTCTTATCAACAATATTGTTTCCTCTTAAACCAAAACATGATTGATTGAAACACATAGGGTATGGAATCATCGCCATAGCTCCAACAGTACCTCTTGCGGAGATAACAATATCGTTTTTCTAATAACTTTGTCGAGCTATTTAATAATCCTAATTCTGAAATATACTTTTTCTGTATCATAAACATATTTGGTAACAGACACAAAATCTTTCACCGACAACCAAGGGATTTCTCCACTCCAATATTCAGGAACGGATGTTTTTAGGTGTTCCGCTGCCTATAATTGCTGCGAGATCTGTATATCTATATTCTTCCATTCTTCCATAATGAGAATCAAATCATTTTGTTCATAATAATATGAATAGTCAATGCCCTTCATAAACATTTCCTCTGTCGTCAATTTTTGTAGTGAGAGCTGGCAATACTAAAAGATTTGATGCGTGTACTATCAGATACACTCTCACGCATTGCAGACAAATACTCGTTTTTGTCTATTTGGCTCCAGTCCACACACCGCTTGAGAGAACGCCTCAACATGAGATCAAGCCAGATACGAGTGCTTCGTCCATTACCTTCCATAAATGGATGAGCTACGTTCATTTCGACATACTTGTCCATTATTTCTTCGAAGGTGTTTTTCTGGCATTCTTTTCAATCGTTTGTAGCAGTAGGAAGTGCGTCACCTAGTGTAAAAGTGAAAACCTCCTTTGGAGCTATATTCTTAGTTCGGATTTGTCCTGCAAAGTCGTAAAGACCTCCAAAGAGATAGGCATGAATCTGTTGTAAACATTGTGCTGCTGCCTGGCTCAAGACTTTTCAGCAAACCACTTTCATATAACTGATATGCTTTTTTCGACTTTGACCATCAATGTGTTATCACATATGTAAACCAATCAAGGAAACCTCATTTGCTCGATTATTAGGATGCTTTTCTGCCACATAAAGTCACCCTTCACTATCAAGGACATCTGCAATACGCATCTTGCCATCTGGTGCTTCAAATTTAAAAGCTGTGAGTAGTACTCACGGGTTCAATGCCTTCTTGTTTCAACTTTACGTTTTGTCAACGCCAATAGTTACCAGCTTTGGTGTAGTCAGGCTCATCATTAATAGCACGCACAATGTCTGTTGCAGAAAACCACCAACAATTACTTTCTTCATCCCATACGGCACGTACTTCACGAGTCGTTGAACGAATTGATTTCTTATGTTGTTCTTTCTTCTCTTCCATAAATGGAATTTAGTTGTTCATATCGCATTAATTTCAATTCTCACCAGACACTCAGCCTTTGGAGAAGCGTGTCGTGAGACTAATAAGTTTATCAGTTTGAAGCAATTTTGGCCATCTGCTCCAGAAGAAGGAGTGAGTCCGTTCATTACTCTTAGCCTTTAACTGACGGTTTCTATTTCAAATTCAGGCAATGCCTTTTGTTAAGACAAGAACAGTAGTCCTGTTTATATAACCATGTAATGAGCCTGAACATTTATTTTAAGTACTGCTGCGGTGAAAAACTATATGTTATTCTTTTATAGAACTTTTACTTCAAATCCATTGAGAAAGATTATGCATATATTTACCTACAAGTAAGTAATAATTCGGCATTACCAATCACATCTGCATTTTGTTGAATTTGTATGTGCTACTAATATGTCGAATAAATTCTGTATAGTGGCAATTTTAGTTTAGCTGATGGGTTAATATCTCAGTTTCATTCTTAAACCCACCAAGGTCGTAATATGCTAAAGTTTTTAAATGGTTGCCAGCTACATTTGAGAAATTCAGTCAATCTCTTGGCCCGCATATGAATATCCACCAACGAAACGTTGACTTCTGACAATGAAACTTTTTCCAATTAGAACTGGATTATTTACGAACCAAGATTTGAACAATGCTTTCAGCCCTTGCTGCCTAAAATTATCATTTATTCGGCCTGTTTACCCTGATTTTATTACCAAGGGATTTGAGAACAGAAACCACTTTGTCTTGTGTCGCTTTTGATGGAAGTAATATATCAATATCTTCATTACAGGAACTGTCAGACTGGGAATAGCAGAGCCATTGATTCAGACTGCAAAAGTCTTTCTGTTAAAATTGAAGAAAATAACAATGGATTGGCTTATGGAATCGTTGATGATAGACCAAAACATAAAAATACAGTCCAAAAAGGTTTGTCGGCATATATTACATTGTTCAAACCACCTTTTCTTGAATTAATATTGAAGGACCATCGTATACAACGACCACCATAACGCATGATGCCCACCATGAGAGTAGTATATCGCCACTGTACACTGCTTATGGTCTTGCTGCATTTGATAGTCAGACTTCCTCCCAACTTATATTCTTTCCATTCTTCCATAAATGGGAACTTTAGTTGTTCTTGCTCACTATTTTTATAAACTCAACAGCCTATTGCGCCGACCGTGCGTCCAAGAACACCTTTGTACAGATATACCTCACGTCAATCGTCTTTCACCAAGGTTCGTTCGACTTTCTCCGATATACACAGCCATTTCCTTTGTTGCGCGTATCTGGTTTTTCTAATACAGTTGAGAGTAAAGCTAATTCCTTCTTAGTAACTCAAAGTGCAACATTGCACTTTGGTCATTATCATCCGTTGCACTTTTGACCTCGCCGACACGTGCAGGTATCTCATTCTTCACCTCATCTCTGTTCATTTAATATCAGGTTACGGAAGAACGCCTCAAGATATTGTGTTGTCGCAAAATCCCTTTTAGGCATATTGTCAGAAGTTAGTACGAACCAGCACTGCGTGTAAAGTACCAATGGTAGTGCTAGGTTTCTGCTGATGTCAATCCAAATGCGCGCAGATACTTGATAGTGAAGACTGCTGTTGCACGAGTATTACCTCACCTGAAAGTGCACTGCACAAAAGATCTGAGCAAAATTGTAGTATGATTCACGGATTCCAGTCAGTGTCATGGTGTCTGCTAATTGTATTCCTTTCACGGGCAAAAGTCATAACCACAGTCCTCACGTATCACTATCCCACCTGCACCTATAGCACAGTCTCTCCATCCAGCACCTATCTCCTTTTCGCAATGTTGTAACTCTTATCTTACCGTGCAGTTCATAGATACCTCTCAAACAATCGGCGATGAATAGACATATTCCAATGGCATGAGGAATGTAAAACTCTGCTCGGAGAAAGCAGTTCGGCGGATACGAGCGGAAACCTCATCAGCTCTTCGCTCTGTCTTCATATCCTTACGGGTAACCTTTTGATTCGGTAGTAGCCATTGACGAGCATGTCTCACCTCTCAATCGTGTGACAGTCGCCCCTCTACATGCTGTCGAGCCGTCTCACTGCAGATAGTTGGAAGTGCTCAAGCTCATCAACAGCCTGTAAGCCAATAGCTGCCTGCCACGCACAACCTTTTCTGTCGTGCAGCGGTTCGCCTTGCCTGATGGATATATCTTCTTCAAAAATCAGTCATCATTATTTTCTTTATGAATAACACTTTTCTCCAGACCATTGAAAGTCAGGAGAAGGGTATCACGCAGTATTTTCGAAGTTTTGCATTCTATATGTACATAAGAATCTGGTTGATCCATTGAAGCTGGGCAATAGCTCTAAATTTTGACATTATATCATTTGCAGGAATCTGCATCTCAGAGTCTCAAGTGCCTTACGATTAATTGAAATCAAAAACAGTACCCTGTATAAATAAATCTATCTAAATCAGATCAATGAAAAAGAGTATATATAACACGCACTTTTTATTTGTTCTGGCCTACAGCAGTAAGCAAGACCACGTCCTATGCAAACACTCTTATGTGTGATATTTATATCACCAACAGTGAGCACGAACACTGGCTAAGAATACTCAGCCCAGCAGGTGCAATCAGCTGTTGACTTGTACGTGAATAATCTGGTAGAAGGGAAATCAGAGTTCCAAATCTCAGCACGACCCTGATAAAAGATTTTCATCCTTTCACCATTTTCATCGTTATATGTGGATCCATTAGTGGATCGTCCCATAATAACATTCTGTAAATTTCTTACCTAAGATAGCCAACTTTCCACCCTTTAGGGTATACCAAGCTCCGAATCCACAAACTGACCATTCTTGGAACGGCCTCGAAAATTAACAAACCACGACTCTGAACAACGCTTGTGCCTGCTGCTCTAAATTATCATTTATCTGCCTATTTTTTATAAAATGGCGTTTGATAGAGCTCTATATGTATAATATAGCTATTTGCATTTTGATTTAACTTGATGAATTTACGGTGAGAGAGTTTCACATTTGTTTGATTGACCATTGCATAGTGCATGGTGGTATCAATTTTGACATGCCTGGAGTTTTTGTACTTGCTACTAGGCATACCTTTATCTATAGCCATAGTTGCAAGTGTCTCGACAGAACTTGTGCGGATGGACACGGACAATCTTTGAAAGCTTCCCAATCTTCTTAATCTTGTCTCAAACCCCTGATATTTTGTAACCGATTGTGTGGCTTTGTGCAAGAGAAACGAACAATGCTTTGTTTCTGTCTTTCCGCTCTGCGAGATATTGCTGTAGATGAATCTTTGCACGAGCATTGAAATACACGATACGTTCCTTGTTGCCTTTACCGAAAACGATACACTCACGCTCGTTGAAGTTTATATCCTCACGATTGAGCTTTACAAGTTCTCCAACACGCATACCTGTAGAAGCCAATAGGTCTATCATGGCTAAATCTCGTACCCTTGTACAGTTATCGCGCAGTTGTTCCAAATTTTCTCAGTCGTAAGGACTTCCTTAATCTGTGTTCCAGTCTTTGCAAACCTTGTGTATTCTACGTACAGGACTTTTAATGATGTAATCCTCATCCTCTCTAACCATGAAAAGAAAGATGAAAAGATACGACGGATATTGTCATTGGTAACTTTACTCGATTTGTGTTTCCGTTGAATATACAGCCACACACGAATATCTTCTGTTGTATGGTTCGCAACTTTTTAGGCATTTTCTTGAAAAGCTGATTAATGGTCGAGCCATAATATTTTATGGTAGGTGTGGTGCAACCTTCTAACTTGCAGCTGACAAGAATATCTCTAACAGACGTTCGTTAGATGCATTATTCTCTTGCATCAGCTCGTCGTCTGCCGTAATGGAGTAGTTACTAATTGCTTGCAATAATACTCCATTGAGTTGTGCCATTTTGTTCTACAGCATATACCAGCCATTGCATTGCTAATTTTCTAAAATCATTTTCTTTTCATGTTCTTCTATATTAATGAATTGATAATATGGAAGAACATCAGTCTTTCTACTTGATAGTGAAAACCTATGCTCGCCAACTGTTTTCGTATCTCATCCTCCAAATCATGAGATTGGGCAAATAAATCGGACAATTCAGTAGTGAGTTTGTCCATCTTCTCTGAGAAAAGGAATACCATCGTCTTCCTGTTCTAGCAATACCGACATAGCGTCCAGAGGTAAGAATATAGTCTTGTTTTGCCACATCGCCAGGGAAACCTCGCTACAGAAACCTTTTTCATTCTCAAGTGTACCACTGCATTAGTATTTATCAAAAGTGCCTGCAATCTTTTTATATCTAGCCTTGGAGCTCACGAAGTTTGCGAGTAACCATTGTTCCCCATGTTTCTTGCATCTACAAACAGAATTTTATCTTTCTGTTTCTTCTCTCGATTGAGAAACCATAGAGAAACAGGAATACCTGTGGTATAAAACAGCTGTGAGGGTAGAGCAACGATACCTTCTATTAAATCTGCCTTGATGATATTCTCATGAATCGTTCCTTCCCCTCCTGTCTGTGAAGATAAAGAACCATTGCCAATACCATGCACCTATTTTCCTTTTGGGAGATAAATGATGAATCATGTGTTGCAACCATGCAAAGTTGGCACTATGCCCGATGGTGGAATGCCAAATTTCAACAGCACATCATCTTGCAACTTGTCTGCTCCCCAATCACTGAGATTGAATGGCGGATTAGCCATGATAAAATCAGCTTTTAATGTGGGGTGTTGGTCGTCAAAGAATGTATCTGCATTAAACTTACCCAAATCAGCTTCAATGCCTCGAATAGCGAGATTCATCTGAGCCATCTTCCATGTCGTAGGATTGCTGTCTTGACCATAGACAGAAATATCTTTGATATTGCTGTGATGCCTCTCTATGAATTTGGCAGACTGTACGAACATTCCACCAGATCCTCGGCAAGCGTCATATACTCGTCCGTGATGAAAGGTTTCAGAACTTCGACAAGTGTTTGAACAATACAAGCAGGTGTATAAAATTCTCCTGCTAATTTCCCTTCTGCTTCTGCAAATTTAGAAAGACAATATTCGTATGTGCGTCCCAATATATCTTTGGAATCTCCATGTTCTTTCATTTGAATCATTGGTAAATCAATCTACCACATCGCTTAAACGCCTTTTGTCTAATTCTGGTCGGGCGAAATTTTTGGGCAGAATGCCTTCTCAAACGGAGATTCTCCTTTTCAATAAGACGCATGGCATTGTCGATTATCGTACCTATTTCTGGTGTATGGGCTGCTTTTTGCCATACACTCACCGTGCCTTCTTTGTGGAACAAAGAAAATATTATCCGCCATATATTCATCGCGGTCTTCCTCAGAATCCTTCACCATTATTGACTAATTCTTGATATTTAGTCTCAAACTTATCGGAGATGTATTTTAGAAAAATCAATCCCAATACTACTGATTTATATTCGGAAGCATCCAGGTGCCACGAAGCAAATCTGCTGCTCACTATTTCCTTTCAAAACTCAATATCAGCTGTATTTTGTTTTGCCATGATTCTTTTTATTATGTCTGAACTCTATTCTTGGTGTAAATCGAAAAACTTCTATTACTCATCTGGGGTGTTAATCAACTCCTTTGGATTAACCTGCAAGATCTCTGCTATCTGAAATAGCAATTCGAGGCTTGGTTGTCGACGATTGCAAAACGTATGAGTTGACAATAGTGAAACTCTTACCGAGTTTTCTCTGCAAGCCATGTTTGCTTAATCCCTTTCTCGATAAGCACCTCTTTAATTCTATTAGTTGGACTTTTCATAAATATTATATGATTGTTTGCAAATATAGTAAATTTTCTTGTATAAAATACTCAATAAGAGGAATTTTCTCCTCTTATTAAAGTTATATGTTCAACACTATTTATTTTTCTTTTTTTGCAGGTTATTCTGCATCAAACTATCTGCTTTTTGCTTCAATTCCATGTCGTAATCATCTGCTTTTTCCTTGATTAGTTTGATAATCTTTTCATTGCGATGAATGTCAAACACATCATTGAGCCATAGGATTTCCTTTGGACTACAACCTCGCCATACTCTAATGATACGAAATTTCAAGGCATCGTCCTTTGTATTGCTGTTTTGCTTTGCCACAAGAAGTAATTGCCGACCAAAGAAACAAAACAAAGTATAGATACTGCCACCATAGTAGTAAAGGCTTTCGATGACTTGATGTCAAAACTATGCCTGTGAATCTGTTCCTGTGGTTGCGGATGCTCTTTCTGTTCCTGCCACTCGTGCAACATGGTCAAGACACTTGCCACCAATTTGTCCATGGATTTAGCCTCTTCGTCCTTGATGCGTACTTGTACTCCAATATACTTGTTAATCACGTCTTTCGTTCGCTGTTCATACTGATTGAGCAATTCCTGATCTTTCTGCTCATCACTTTGTACAGGTGTAGATGGAACAGGAAGAGAAACAAAACCGTTCTCCTTTTCTTTCAGTTCCTTTAGTTCCTGTAAATTGTCTCCAGTTTGTTTTTGATTTCCTCAAAGAGGACAAAATGTATTATTATCAGCCATAGTTATAAATGGATTTTACGTTTTTTCTTTTTCTTCTTTTTATCGAGTGTGTTATAAACCTCCGCAGGGACAGTACCATGTGTTTGAAACAAATCCAATCCTCCTTCTATGAGGTTGTTGGTAATTTCGTTCGTAACACTTGCAACATTGGATATGAGGGTTTATCATTCCTTATGTCTGCTGTTCGTGTTCCCTGTTATTCTGTTGCAGGGCAAAGTCTATCTTGGAATAACTGAAACTCCCTGTCCACTTTAGAACCATTGAAATGATAACCGTTCTTTTCAAAGATAATCCCTGGACTTCCTGTGAGTTTCCTTTATACTTAAAGCGGACATCAATATCTTGCTTTTTCAAGTGAGCAAGAAGGTCTTTCCAATTCCTGCACTGAGCAATCTCTGCTTTCAACGTCTGATAGATTTCATACTTGGTCTTGTCAGGTTCTTTCAGTCGATGTTCTTTGACTTTCTCCTTGCCACCAGCAAGGTATAAACTCATATTTGAGTCAGTTCCTTGCAAATCTTCTCACTTCTGAATCTGTCGTTACGATCAGAGATGGTCTTACCATTATTATCTATGCGATTGAAAGCGATATGCACATGTGGGTGTTCCTTATCGAAATGGCGACCGATAATGTATTGCGTATCTTTTATTCCCATCTTCTCCATGTATTCACGAGCGATCTGCGCCATCCATTCATTACTGAGCTTGGAAGAATCCTGTGCCGAGAAACTCAGGAGATATGCCCCACGACCTTGCTCACTCGTGGATTCAGTTCCGTCTGGTCGATGAAACTTTGGACAATATGGTTGATGCTCTCCGTTCTCACTCCGAAACTATCAATGAGTTCCGTTCCTTTCTTCGGGTCAAGGATGTAATTGATTACACCCTTGAACCCCGAACCTTTCATAATTTTGGCTATCATCTTCGTATCAGATTTAGAATTTCGTCAATCTTGCCAATGATGATTTTGTGGAAAGGAGCAACGGCATGAAACCCATCAGCATTGGCACGATGTGCTAATTGATTGAGATTATTTGCCATTCCACACAGCTTGCGGATGAAGTCTGCTTGCTCTACGGTCAGTCGTTCAATGACATGTCCTTTATCAAGAACTTTTCTTACAAACTCACTCATGGTTACTCCTGTGCTTTTGGCTTTGCCTTTGAGCGTATAGTAATCCTGCGTATTCAGTTTCACCGTGATACGGTATTTCTTCTTTTCGGCTACGCCCTTGGTTGGACGACCACCTTTTTATATTCTGTTTTTATCATACTTGTTTCTTTTAATTTGATTTGATGGAGACCAGCGGGATAATCCTCTGCACCGAGTGTCAGGAGGTGCAGCAAGTGGTTTTGGTATGCCCAAAACATAAACTTGCTCCCCGAAAAACAGATTATGCAAAGCAAATCCTACAATTATAGCTTAAACCCTTTGATTTTCTTATTTTCTGCTTTCTCTGAATGCTTGAATTCAGCACATAAGTACTCATTTAGGTCTTTATAATTGTGGAAGACGGAAGAGCAGTCTTGAACAGTCAAAAACCATCTCTTTTAAGTTGTTCTAAAGTTCGCTTTCCTCCTTCATCATTATCTAAATATGAATAGATGAGCTTGTGCTTTGAAAGGAAAAAGATCTTGACTTTTTGATATTATTAATCGAGTTAAGTATCAGTGCAGCTTTCTTCTCTTCATCTGGACTCATCGTAAGCAAACTAAGATAATCCATAAAACCTTCAAACAAATTGATTTGTTCTGAAGGACTGGGAACATACGAGATATCGGAAGGAGGCAAACACCCTTTGAAGTATGGATTGCTGCAACGCATACCCATAGAATTGTTTGGAAATCCTATTGCGTAAAAACTCCTATCACCAATTCTATAATGGATTTCCCTTACAATATTTTTTCGCAATGTTCAGATTGATTCTCTATGTGTGAAATATTCCATGAGATTCGGATGACATAAGTTGGTAGAGCTGATAATCTCTATACGTGATTGGCTTGGAGAATTTGTTTCGCTATTAGCTATGGATAATTTCGGCAGGATATTTTGATTGCCATTAAACAACTCTATAGCTTGTATTAAACTGCAATTATGTAACTTTCATAACTAAATCTATAAGACTCCCACCTTCATCAAGTGCAAAGTCATACCATAGATTTTGGTTATAATCAACTTTGAAACTTGAGTATGTTCATTTCGGAATGGACTTTTATACATTCCGTAATAGCCATAATTCTTTATAGGGTATATAGACATACTACCTAAGTAATCTTTAATTGATATTGCTTTTAATTTCATCTATTGTCATACTTGTAACTTTTTAAGTTTTAGTACTTACTACAATGTGATTCTTGTAAGTCATTGACAATGAAAGAAAAAAATATGTAGTACTAACTATCTTTGTAGTAATCATTGCACATGTATATGGTCGGTTGGTAGTAATGAGGTAGTAATACCTTATATCATTATTTACTACGGTCTAACCTTTTTTTCTTTCAATGCTTTATCTCTCTTTGTAGTAAAGTAGTATTAATAGTAGTATTGTAACTTTGAATAAAAGGGATTTGGAACAATCTTGCGTATATGATAGACATACATTGGATTGCCACCTATCCTTTTTGATTTCCAAAGAAACCAGCCTTTTTCAAGGCTTCTCCCATTCTCCTTTCACTTAGGTTAAAGCGTTGTGTATCCACGCAAATAGTTTAGGATTTCAGAAGTAGTCATATAACTTTCATCGGTTGCTGCTGGCTTTTTCCATGCCTTTTAAGAAGCATTTCATACTCAACAGTCTGTACTTGAAACCTTCACTTTCTTGATGCAGTTCAGCTATTTCCTCTTCATTGAACCAGTAATGATAGTCAACTCTCCATAATTCAACTGCTTCAGAGTACACCTTGTTGATATTAATCCCTTTAGCTGCGTCAATATCAATATGTTCAACTTCAAAAGGTAGAAAGCGACGACTGCCTGTCGGATCTGTTAGAAAATCATTACCATTAACAGATGCCATAAAGCTTGCTAAGTGAGGATACTCCTCAATGTAAGTGTCGTATGGTCTACGATATTTTACTCTTGGTGTCGTTATCAGATTCTTCAATTCATTTTCATCTCTCTTATTGAGTGCCTTTAGCTGGTCGTCAATATTGATAAAAAGATATTCCGCAATCAGTGTTTGTACATCTTTTCCTTGTGGGTCAATCTTTCCTGTGAAAAGATAACTCTTCAGTTCTTCTGGACAGAGTAAATCAAGGAAAGTTGTTTTGAATTTCCCTTGTTCACCTGTAAGAACTAAACATGTATGATTACGACACTGTAAATCATCCATAGCATTGGCTACGACAGCAACAAGCCATTTTACAAAAATAATGCTGCCATTTATCAGGATTTCTCACCACAACACAATTTGCCAACCTTATGATTTCAGATTCATCTTCACCTTTAGGCTTTGGAAGATTCAACAAATACTCACGAATCGGGTTAACTTTATTGCAAAAGTCGCTCTCCAATATTGCTCGAATATTATCAGCTGGAGTATATATTCCCAAAGTCCCATCTACCAGCCGACGCATAGAGTTAATATCATATTTAGTAAGAGGACGAAATGAAGTATTAGAATCTTGTTCTCGAAACTCTGTTCTACTTTTAACTGTATTAAAACGAAAAGCATAATGCTCTTTCAAGAATTGCTCTATGCGTTCATTCTTAGATTGCTTGGCTCGCCCTTCAGTTCTTTCCTTTTCCATAATGCATATAGTTTATAAAAGGGAAGAATCAGAATGCTTTTTCAGAGATAAAGCTTTTGCCTCCTCGTTGATTTCGGCAACAGTCTTTTTCTTACCTCCTTCAATCCATGCCAATAGCTCATCTTCAAAAATAGAGATGCTTACCATTCTTATAACAAGGTAGTAAGCGTTTTCGTACTAAGGTGTAAACTGTTGGCTTTGGCTTTTCCCTATTAGGTTTATACGCATCATCTATTCCAATAGGAATACGTTTGGGAGGGACAACAGGTGTTTGTCCTTTACATACTAAATTCTTGATTTCAGCAACTTCGCTGACTAAGTGAGCAACTGCCTTTGGCAAGTTCTCAAAAAGTGATTTCATTTTGTACCATAATACTCGTTATTGATTTTTACGGTGCAAATGAAAAAGTGTTTCCTCTGTGTCCTAAGACACTGAAGAAACACTATAAAAACACAATAGGTTTGTGTGTTATTCTATTATTTGGTGGTCTGAAAGGCTTTGTACAATAGGTATAGTGCCTTTCTTCTCATCATCACGAAGATGGCTTTTTATGCTTCCAACTTCTACATCTTTGAATGGGTGGCAAAAACCTGTAAGGAACTGCGAAATTTCATCTTGTTTGCCAACTCTAAAATGGTTCCATATATTCCAAATCCAAAAATGAAACAGGTCTAAAGGCAACTAAACCTTTGATATTAATTGGTTCAACGTGTGATAGGGAAGCTTTAGCGGAGTACAACTCTATATATTCACAAAGTCTGA
>BNJU01000659.1_pt1 | contig 40413 bp, 71 predicted proteins | sample 8539281 | NCBI WGS metagenome assembly BNJU01 (sample SAMD00202456, study PRJDB9452) | human saliva metagenome | isolation source: human saliva | place: Japan
CAATCGGTAATTTTTTTCTTTTTTTAGTTTTCATAATAAATCCCCTTTTTTTATTTTTTTCGTTAAAATTTTAAACTTTTTTTACAAAGTCAATTCATTTTTTTAGTCTTACTAAATTTCCTATCTTTCTGGTTCTTCACTCAACATTTATTCTTCTCTTCAATTATTTTTTTAAATCTTTTGTTCATCTTCTTTTTGGATCAAGATAAAAATCAAGTTCCAATATCTCATACCAGTTATTTTTCCACTTTTTCTAACATTTGCAATACCTCTTTTTAATTAAATATTACTTTGAATTTTTTTTCATTTCTTCCAATGCTCCTTTTGCTTCTTTACTCCCTTTAGCTGCTGCTTTTTCATACCACTCTTTCGCTTTTGCTTTATCTCCTTCATTTTCATAAAGTACTCCTAAATTAGTCATCGCATATGCATTACCTTTCGATGCTGCTTTTTCAAACCATTCTTTCGCTTTCTTTTTTTATCTCCTTCTGCGTAATATAATACTCCTAATTTACGCATCGCTTCTACATTTCCTTTGATTGTCGCTTTTTCATACCATTCTTTTGCTCCGATTATTTTTCCTTCTTTTTTATACTTTTCCGCTCTATTCAACAACTTTTTCGCTTCCTCTTTATTAAACTGATTCCAAGAAAAAGTTACTGTTAAAATGCATATTATTACTATTGCTGCTAAACTAAAAAAATAGATTTTTTTAGATAACTTTATTCGTTTCATAGAATTTATTTCTTTTGACTTTCTATCATCTTCAAAATTATTTTTCAAAAATTTCAAAAAATTTCTCTTGCAATTTTTTTCTTCAACTACATCTCTAAATTTATCCACAAAAATTTTTAATTTCAATTTCTGTAATTTCTTTTCCAAACTCTCGATTCGCATCTCTTATATTTTTCCAATTCTTTTTATTTTTTTAAACATTCCATTTTTTTCCAAATACTCATTATATTCTTCTATTTTATTTTGTTTTACCAATTCTCCACAAGAAGAATACAATTTTTCTCTTTGCATCATTTTCAACATTATTCTTTTTTTCAATAATTCTCTTTTACTTTCAATTTCTTCTTCATTCCAAAAAAATTCAATGATAGTCCTTCAGAATGTAAAAAAATCATATATATTTGCCTTGTTTAATACTTTCAAATTTTGATCTATCGCATTAAATTTTTGATTGCAATATAGGAATAAATGTTTTTATTAATTTTTCTTTTTCAAAAATCTTCATAACCAGAAATTGCTATTTTTTTACCTTCACTTTCAAATTTGCTCTTTTTAAAAGTTTTTCCATCTATCATTTTTAGATTTATTTTCTTTATCTAAAATACCTTGTATTTTTTTCTCTGTTATTAACTCATTCTCAAAATCTTCCAAATACAAATCAATTTTTTTAAATACTTTTTCTGAATTACTTTCTTTTTTTAAAAATTTTTTATTAGATGTTTCTTTATTTTTCTTCATGATACCCAATTTCACACATCATATCTTTACTATCTTCTGATTTTTTTGACATATTTATTTCCCTTCTTTAATTTTTTTCTAATAAAATATATAAAATTAATCCTTTTTCATTTTTTTCTAATGCTTCTTTTTGCTTCTTTAATCCTTTTTAGCTGCTGATTTTTCATACCATTCTTTTTGCTTTCAATCTTTCTCCTTCATTGGCATAAAGTACTCCTAAATTATGCATCGCTTCTGCAACACCTTTCGATGATGCTTTTTCATACCATTCTTTTGCTTTTTCTCTATTTCCTTCATTGGCATAAAGTACTCCTAAATTATGCATCGCATATGCATCACCTTTCGATGATGCTTTTTCATACCGTTCTTTCGCTTTTTCTTTATCTCCTTCATTGTCATAAAATACTCCTAAATTATACATCGCTTCTGTATTACCTTTCGATGCTGCTTTTTCATACCATTTTTTTCGCTTTTTCTTTATCTCCTTCATTGGCATAAAGTATTCCTAATTTATTCATCGCATCTGCATCACCTTTCGATGCTGCTTTTTCAAGCCATTCTTTCGCTTTTTCTTTATCTCCTTCATTGGCATAAAGTATTCTTCCTAATTTATTCATCGCATCTGCATTACCTTTCGATGCTGATTTTTCAAGCCATTCTTTCGCTTTTTCTTTATCTCCTTCTTTGTAATAAAGTACTCCTAAATTATTCATTGTAGTTGTATCGCCTTTCGATGCTGATTTTTCATACCATTCTTTTGCTTTCAATCTTTCTCCTTCATTGTCATAAAGTACTCCTAAATTATTCATCGCATCTGTATTCCCTTTTCTCGCAGCAATTTCATATCTCTCTTTCGCTTTTTTTCTTTATTTCCTTCTTTCATATATTTTTTTCTGCCTGAACAAATATTTTTTTCTGCTTCCTTCTTATTATATAAATTCCAAGAAAAAATTACCACAAAAATAAATACCAATCCTACAGCTATCTTAACCAAAGTTTTTCGTAATTTCATCCACTCTTTTTATTTTTAGAAATGTCGATTTGTCCCAATTTCCCCTTATTTTTTTATCACTCACAAACTTATACCCAAAAATATTTTTGAAAAAAATTCTCTTACAATTTTATCTTCAATTGTATCTTTAAATTTACTTTCAAAATTCTCGATTTCGCTCTCAATTTTTCTTCCTTCTCAATCTTTTTTTCTCATTTTTTTATAACTTCCAGTTCTTTCTCAATCTTCAAGCATTCCATTTTTTTCCAAATATTCATTATATTTCTCAATCTCATCTTTTTCTACCAAATCTTTACAAAAAGACACAATTTCTTCTTCAAATCACTTTCAGAATCATTCTTCTCAAAAAAACTTTATTTTTTTCTTCAATCTCCCTTTTTATTTAAAAAAATTTAATGTCAATTCTTGTGAATTTAAAAAAATCATAAATATTCACTTTCCCAAATGCCTTCAAATTTTTTTCTATATTCTCAAATTTAGAACTTAATTTCAAATCAAATGTTCTCTTCAAATTTTTCCTCAAACTTTTCATAACTCCCAATTCCTACTTTCTTACCCCTTGACCAAATTCTCTCTTTTATAATTTTTTTATTTATTATTTTATATTCTTCTTTTTATTTTTATTCAAAAATATATCGTATTTTTTTCTTCTGTCATCACTTCATTCTCAAAAGTTATCAAATATCTGTCAATTCCTTCAAATAATTTTTTTGAACATCTTTTATCATATGACTTCTTTTTTTATCATCAAGTATATCTTTCAATATTTTTCCCCTTTTTATTATATTCAATATACTTTTGTACACAACATCCCAATTTTTTTCTATCTCTTTGATTTCACTTTCCCAATATTTATTTTTTTCTCTTCAATTATTTTTTTAATCTTTTGTTTATCTTCTTTTTGGATCAAGATAAAAATTAAGTTCTAATATCTCATACCAGTTATTTTTCCACTTTTTCTGACATATATAATACCTCTTTTTTTAACTAAATATTATTTTTTTAATTTCTTTTTAGTTTTTATTATACCAAAAAAATTTAAAAAAATTTGAACTTTTTCGGCAATATTTTTGTTCTATTTATCCCTTATTTTTCTGCACTTTTTCAAAAAAACTTTTACTTATACTATTCTTTGTTTAAAAAGATTTATAATGTATTCGTTATTCAAATGGGGTTTAGTATAAAATAATAAAAAAAGAATTAACTCCTGCTTATACAAGAATTAATCCATTTTAACACTGAACCTCCCACGACTAAAGTCGCGAGTGTTCTTGCACTATTTAATAAAAAAATTTCTCAAAAAAATAATTAATCTATACTTTCTAAATATATATGAAATAATAGCAAGAACCAAAAAAACCATATTGTATCATTAAAACTATAATTTAAACGATCTAAGATAATTATTAGCACAAGATTTACCCCCATATTATTATACAACTTAAAATATACTTTTTTTCTTATTTCTTCTTAAAATAAATCTATTTAATCCACGAACAAACGAACGAATTAAAAAAATAAAATTATAATTAAAATCACAAACAAAACTTCCATTTTATCTCCCTATATCAGTTTACACAAAATTATAAAATCAACTTCCTTTTTATCCAAATATATTCTCAACAATGACATTATCAATAACAAAGCTTTATCATCTGAAATCTTATTCATATTAAATGCTTCCCTTTTTATTTCTTTAAAAGTGCTTACTATTTCTGAGGCAGATGGTAATATTTCATTTAAAGTTAAATTATCATAGGCATTTTTCATTCTTATTTTTTTATTATTTTTTTATTTTTGAATAAATATCATTAATTAAGCTATCTTCTAAATTTTGTATATGTTCATCATTAATAATTTTTACCTTTTTAATATTTTAATCCCTTCTTCTTCATCTGGATTCAATATTTCTACATGAGTGTCAATTTCATCTTTTATATCACTATCTATCACATTATAATAATTGGTTGCAGCAAAAAAATGCTACTTTAGAATCTTCATTTCTCAATCCATTTGAATCACTATTTCTTAAATAATTCAACAATGTTCCTTTTTACTTCTCTAGATAAATTATCTTCTGAGACTAAGAACTCAAATTCATCAAAAAAATAACAATATTCCATCTCTTAGCGATGACATTTTAGATAATTTTTTTCACATTCGTCAAAAATTAATCGAGATCTTATCTGATACACTGTTTCTATAATCCCCTGCGAGATCTTTTACCCTAACACTCTTATATAATATAAATTTTTCCTTTTTAGCAATAGCTTCAACCAACTGTGTCTTTCCATTCCCTCGAGAGCCATGAAGTAAAAACGCCATATTGATTTTTCTATTTCAAATTTTTTTCTTAATTCCTTAATCTCTTTATCTTCTTTTAAAAAAATTTTTATAGAATCTGTTACTTTAGTCTTCACATTTTCGTAACCTATAATGTCATCCATTTTGACTTTAATTTCTTCAGGTGTTTTTTTATTTCAATATTCATCTTTTTACTTAAATTATTTATTAATTCTTTTTCCAATTCTTTTCAAAATTTCTAAAAAAATACTTCTTTTGTCTCTTCATCATCCTTCAATTGGCTAAGTTCATCATATTTCCCTTTAACTACTACTCTTTCATATAACTTTTTCACAAAATTATCTATATCTCTCCCAGACATATTTTCTGTCTTTTTACAAATTTCATCTTGAAAAGTCATTTCTTTAAACAAAAAAATTATACTTCAACAATTTTTTTGATGAAACAATTCCTTCCTTTCCTCAAATCCTGGTAACTCAACTGTTATACTTTCTGACAATCTACTTTTTATAGCAGAATCAATACTTTCTATTCTATTTGTAGCAGCAATAATAAAGACTTTTTTTGTGTTCCAGTCATCATCCCATCTGTTTCCACTAAAAATTGATTAACCATATCCAAAAACAAAATTATCATTATCTGTTGTAGAATTTCTATCTTTAAATACAGTATCAGCCTCATCTATAAATAGGATTGCAGGCTGGTTCGCTCTTGCCTTTTCAAAAATTCTTTTTTTACCTTTGCACTAGTATGTCCAATATACTCTCCTTTAGGTCAGCCAAAGTTGGTGCAAGGAAAAAAACAATCCCTTTCACTCGCTATTGCTTTAGCAATCAAATGTTTTCCCTGTCCCTGAAGATTCATGTAAGAATAATTCCTTTTCTAGAATTTTTTTACCATTTTCTTCTCTAAAACTTAAAAAAACTATCTACGGCAGCCAGTATTTTTATCTTTTTGTATCTTTTTCAAAAATCACATCATCTAGTGTAATTTTTTACTCTAATATTTTTTTCAGTCACATCTAAAAAAATCTCTTTTTATTAAAAAAATATAATTAACATTATCTTTTACTATACTATTATAAATTTTTTTCTAGCTTCTTTTTAAAGTTTTATTACTTGAAGAAATTAAATATGATATTTCTGATAATTCTCTAAACAAATCTGTCATCTTCAAATCATTTCTTGCAGTATTTGACAAAAATCTCTTAAATACATTCTTTTGTATTTCTTTTTCCCGATAGTTTCCTATATACAGCACTTTCCAAATCAAGATCATAATTCTTAAGTTTTTCTAAATTTACTATATTTGCTACCACTTGTGTATTTTTTTATTTCAGACCATGTTTTAATATTTTCTAACATTCTTGTACTTCTTTCCAATTTACCACCAGGATAGAATTCTGCCAATAAATCAAATCTATGAATATAAATAAAACACTTTCCATCTAGTCCTTCAATTTTTTTATATCTAAACTATTAAGTTTCGCATCTAAACTTTTTCCCAGTTATAATATTTTCAGTTATTTCTTTAATAAAACTCTCTTCTCGTTTAAAAAAATTCTGATTTCTTTATCATCTATTTCAATATAATAATCTGAAAATAAAATATCATCCCGATCAGAAAAATAAAGTTGCCTGTTTAAATGTTTCCTTTTCATCTAAAACCCCTTTTACATAATCATAATAATATACTTCTGATTTACTCATCCCATGTAAAAAGACCAAATTTTTTTCCTTGCTTAAGTACTCTTCTAAGTGGATTTACTAATCTCTGATTTCTCATTTTTAACTCTCCTTATAAAAATTTTTTTATTTTTTAAAAATTTTTATGTAATTTTTTCTAAATTATCTTTTGCACCTTCAACACCTTTTTTTCAATAGCTTCCTTATATTTTTCTCTCAGATTCCTCATATCTTTTTTTGTTGATAATACAAGATTCTAAACTGTTTAATGCCTTTATTTCCCCTTCTTTTACTGCTTCTAAAAAGATACTCTTCAGCTTTTTTGTAATTTCCCTGTTTTTGTAGACAGTATTCCAAGTTTATTCAAAACTTTTTTTCTCCATTTTTCCAGAGCAATCTCATAATATTTTTCAGATTTCTTAATATTTAATTTTTTTCATATAATTACTTCCATTTTAACCATCAACTTTCATATTTCCTTTTTTCAATCAATCCTGAAAAAAATATTTTTTTCTGCTTCTTCCACTTTATTTTTGATTAAAATATAAATCCCTAATTTATCAATAACACTATAATCATTCTTTTTTCAAATAATTCTTTATACAACTTTTCAAGATCTTTATATCTTCCCTGTTTATAATACATCTCTTCTAAACTATTTAAAAAAATTTTTTTATTTCCTTTAAGTAAAAGCATCCATATAACTTTTTTTCAGAATTGTCATAATCTCCTTTTCTAAAATGTAAATTACCCAAATTCCCTGATGCATATTTATTGCCTTTTTAAAGCTGCTTCCTTATATTTTTTTCTTCCGCTTCTTTCTCTCTTCCCATATCTTCATACAAAATTCCTAAATAATTTGTCGCATCTGCACTACCTTCCAACTCTGATTTTTTTGTATTCAGCTTCCGCTTCTTCATATCTTCCTGGTCTTTATATAAATGTCCTAGTGTATTTAATGCTGATGTGCCACCTTTTCTTATTGCTTCTTTCAATGCCTGTTCTGATTCTTCATATCTTTTTTCAAGTCTATACAAATTTCCTAAATTCCTCAGGGCATATTTATTGCCTTTTAAAGCTGCTTCCTTATATTTTTCTTCCGCTTCTTTCTCTCTTCCCATATCTTCATACAAAAATTCCTAAATAATTTGTCGCAGCTGCACTGCCTTCCAACTCTGATTTTTTTGTATTCAGCTTCCGCTTCTTCATATCTTCCCTGGTCTTTATATAAATGTCCTAGTGTATTTAATGCTGATGTGTCACCTTTTTCTTATTGCTTCTTTCAATGCCTGTTCTGATTCTTCATATCTTTTTTCAAGTCTATACAAATTTCCTAAATTCCTCAGGGCATATTTATTGCCTTTTTAAAAGCTGCTTCCTTATATTTTTTTCTTCCGCTTCTTTCTCTCTTCCCATATCTTCATATAAAATTCCTAAATAATTTGTCGCATCTGCACTACCTTCCAACTCTGATTTTTGTATTCAGCTTCCGCTTCTTCATATCTTCCCTGGTCTTTATATAAATGTCCTAGTGTATTTAATGCTGATGTGCCACCTTTTCTTATTGCTTCTTTCAATGCCTGTTCTGATTCTTCATATCTTTTTCAAGTCTATACAAATTTCCTAAATTCCTCAGGGCATATTTATTGCCTTTTAAAGCTGCTTCCTTATATTTTTCTTCCCTTCTTTCTCTCTTCCCATATCTTCATATAAAAATTCCTAAAATATTGATTGCAGGTATATGTTCCTTTTTATTGCCTCTTTCAATACCTGTTCTGATTCTTCATATCTTTTTCAAGTCTATATAAACTTCCTAAATTCTCTAAAGCATATTTATTTCCTTTTGAAGCTGCTTCCTTATATTTTTCTTCTGCTTCTTTCTTTCTTCCCATATTTTCATACAAAATTCCTAAATAGTTTGTCGCAGCTGCACTGCCTTCCAACTCTGATTTTTTTGTATTCCATTTCCGCTTCTTCATATCTTCCCTGGTCTTTATATAAATGTCCTAGTGTATTTAATGCTGATGTGTCACCTTTTCTTATTGCTTCTTTCAATGCCTGTTCTGATTCTTCATATCTTTTTCAAGTCTATACAAATTTCCTAAATTCCTCAGGGCATATTTATTGCCTTTTTAAAAGCTGCTTCCTTATATTTTTTTCTTCCGCTTCTTTCTCTCTTCCCATATCTTCATATAAAATTCCTAAAATATTGATTGCAGGTATATGTTCCTTTTTATTGCCTCTTTCAATACCTGTTCTGATTCTTCATATCTTTTTTTCAAGTCTATATAAACTTCCTAAATTCTCTAAAAGCATATTTATTTCCTTTTGAGCTGCTTCCTTATATTTTTCTTCTGCTTCTTTCTTTCTTCCCATATTTTTCATACAAAAATTCCTAAATAGTTTGTCGCAGCTGCACTGCCTTCCAACTCTGATTTTTTGTATTCCATTTCCGCTTCTTCATATCTTCCCTGGTCTTTATATAAATGTCCTAGTGTATTTAATGCTGATGTGTCACCTTTTCTTATTGCTTCTTTCAATGCCTGTTCTGATTCTTCATATCTTTTTTCAAGTCTATACAAATTTCCTAAATTCCTCAGGGCATATTTATTGCCTTTTAAAGCTGCTTCCTTATATTTTTCTTCCGCTTCTTTCTCTCTTCCCATATCTTCATATAAAATTCCTAAAATATTGATTGCAGGTATATGTTCCTTTTTTTATTGCCTCTTTCAATATCTGTTCTGATTCTTCATATCTTTTTCAATTCTATATAAACTTCCTAAATTCTCTAAAAGCATATTTATCTCCTTTTGAAGCTGCTTCCTTATATTTTTTTCTTCTGCTTCTTTCTCTCTTCCCATATCTTCATACAAAATTCCTAAATAATTTGTCGCATCTGCACTACCTTCCAACTCTGATTTTTGTATTCAGCTTCCGCTTCTTCATATCTTCCCTGGTCTTTATATAAACGTCCTAGTACATTTAATGCTGATGTTTCACCTTTTTCTTATTGCTTCTTTCAATGCCTGTTCTGATTCTTCATATCTTTTTTTCAATTCTATATAAATTTCCTAAATTCTCTAAAAGCATATTTATTTCCTTTTTGAAGCTGCTTCCTTATATTTCTCTTCCGCTTCTTTCTCTCTTCCCATATCTTCATATAAAATTCCTAAAATATTGATTGCAGGTATATGTTCCTTTTTTATTGCCTCTTTCAATATCTGTTCTGATTCTTCATATCTTTTTTTCAATTCTATATAAACTTCCTAAATTCTCTAAAAGCATATTTATTTCCTTTTGAAGCTGCTTCCTTATATTTTTCTTCTGCTTCTTTCTCTCTTCCCATATTTTTCATACAAAATTCCTAAATAGTTTGTCGCAGCTGCACTGCCTTCCAACTCTGATTTTTTGTATTCAGCTTCCGCTTCTTCATATCTTCCCTGGTCTTTATATAAATGTCCTAGTGTATTTAATGCTGATGTGTCACCTTTTCTTATTGCTTCTTTCAATACCTGTTCTGATTCTTCATATCTTTTTTTCAATTCTATATAAACTTCCTAAATTCTCTAAAAGCATATTTATTTCCTTTTGAAGCTGCTTCCTTATATTTTTCTTCTGCTTCTTTCTCTCTTCCCATATTTTCATACAAAACTCCTAAATAGTTTGTCGCAGCTGCACTGCCTTCCAACTCTGATTTTTTTGTATTCCATTTCGCTTCTTCATATCTTCCCTGATTTTTATACAAATTCCTAAACTATTCAAAGTTTCTGAATTTTTTTACTATCTAAGTCCAGTACTTTAAGATAATACTTTTCTGCTTCCTCATATCTTTTTTTGATTATAGTATATATCCCCTAAATTATTCAAAATTTCTGAATTTTTACTATCTAAGTCCAGTGTTTTAAGATAATACTTTTCTGCCTCCTCATATCTTTTTTTGATTATAGTATGTATTCCCTAAATTATTCAAAACTACTGAATTTTTACTATCTAACTCTAATGCCTTAAAATAATACTTTTCTGCTTCTTCATACTTCTTTTGATTAAGACAAGCATTTCCTAAACTATTCAAAGTTACTAAATTATTACTATCTAAGTCCAGTACTTTAAGATAATACTTTTCTGCTTCTTCGTATTCTTTTTGATCAAAATACACATCTCCTAAATTATACAAAATTATTGAATTACTATTCAAAGTAAATGCTTCAAAAAGATATTTTTTTGCTTTTTCATATTTTTTTGAAATCTATATACTAAACCTAAATTATTCAAAAGCCATTGCATTATTTCTATTTAAAGCAAGCACCTTGAGATAATACTTTTTCCGCTTCTTCATATCTATTCTGAGCTTGATATGTTTGTGCTAAAATTATTAAAACATCACTATTACTATTTCTCGAATTAATAGATTTAGAAGATATTTTTTTCCGCCTTCTCATAATCATTAATTTTTATAATACATTCCTCCTATATAACCTATTACTTCTGGACTATCTGTCTTCAATGCCCATTTCTCAGCCTCTTCATAATTTCCTTGTTCTTTATATAAAATTACTAAATTGCATATCGAAGCAAAAATATCCTAATTCTGATGCTCTTAAAAAAAATAACGTTCAGCCTCTTCATAATTTCCTTGTTCTTTATATAAATTTCCTAATCTATCCAATTCATACATTTCATCTTCTGACATTCTATTTTTTTAAAAAATTAAACATTTTTATCTCCTTTAAAAAAATAAATTTAAATTCTTCTTCTTTTTCATCATTATTTTTCATTGAATACTATTTTTTTCTTGTCATATTTTTTTAAGTTCTATAAAATTTTCTATATCCGAATCTTCTTCAAGACTTTCAATTTCTTCCCTAATTTTTTAATTTCTTTATCTATTTTTTTGCACTTCTCTTTTAATTTTTTTCTTCTTGCGTTAATTCCATCTTTTTCCTCACCATGAATATCTTTTTAATTCTTCCAATTCTTTCATTTGTTCACTTTCCTTTCTAGTAAATTTATTTTTACTTTTTAATCTAAATAACTATTAATATCTTCAAGTAATTCCTCTTTAAATCTTTTTTTATTTCATCCTTCAATTTCTTTAATTCCTTTTGTTTTTTTGATAAATCTTTCTTTTTTTCTCGCTGTAACTCTATTTTCTTTTTTTATTCAAAAAAATCTTCTGTATATTTTACTTTTTTCTGTAGGCATATCTGCAACTTCTTTCTCCTTATCTTCATTTATAACTTTTTACATCAAAAATTTTTCTTGTGTATCTGCAATTATTTTTTGAACCCCATCATCAATATCCATTACACTTTTATCAACTTTCAAATCTTCTTTATAATTCTCAGGATTTAACCCCATTTCATCAAAAAAATTCCATCTTTAACAGTTTTTTTGATTATTTAAGTAAACATTTACTGCATGAATTGCAGCTCCTTTTTACTACGGCTTCATCTGGTTCAAACATTTTAATTTTTACTTTCTCCATATTTTTTTCAGATAATGCTTTTTTTCACTTGTGGCATCCTTGTTGATCCTCCTATTAGAAGTATTTCATCAATTTGATTATATCCCTTACTTTTTGCAATTTCTATTGCCTTATCTGTTTTATTTAAAGTTTTTATGTAATAAATCACTAGTTATATTCTCAAATTCCTCTCTAGTTACTTTTTACAACTATTTTTTTCTCCTAAAATGTTAAATACTGCACTAGCCTGTACTTTTTACGCTTAATTTTTTCATATATTCAACCTTATATTTTTAAGTCTTGAAGAATATATTCATCAAATTCGGTATTTCCAATTTTTTTCAATAATTTCATTAGCTATATAAGACATTAACTTTTCATCCCAATTTCTTCCGCCTAAGTCTCGATCTTCATCAGAATAAACAAGTTTTATCTTATCATAACTTATTTTTACAATTGTTACATCAAAAGTTCCTCCACCAAGATTATATATTAGGACAGTTTTTTCATTATTATCTCTTGTACATCCATAATACAAAACTGCAGCAACTGAATCACCAATAATTTCTAACACATTTAATCCAGCAAGTTCACAAGCCCTCTTCGTAGCTATTCTTTCTGTTTCTCCAAAATTTATCGGACAAGTTACTACAATATCTTTAACCCTTTCACCCATTTGTTCTGAAGCATCATCCGCCAATTTCTTCAAAATATAAGATGAAATTTCTTCTGGGCTTATATTTCTTCCTCTATAGTTAATTGCAACATCTGTCTTCCCCATCAATTCTCTTACCGATGATATTGTTTCGCCAGGTCTTAATATTGCCTCTTCTTTCGCAGTTTCTCCCACTATTACAACATTATCTTCAAATGCTACTACCGATGGTGTTACACTTTCTCCCTCTAAATTTCTAATTATTCTTGGAACTCCTTTATCATCCACATAAGCTATACGAGAATATTCCATTCCTAAATCTATTCCAAATACATATTTTTGACATTTCTATCTCCTTATATTAATATGATTATTTTTTTATCATTTTATATTTATAAAACTAATATATAATAAAATTTAATTCACTTTAATTTTTCTAATATTCTATTTTTACATCTAAACTACCTTTTTAACTATTTTTTTCGAATAATATCTTTTTCTCATCTCTTTTTTTCATTATGAAAATTCAATCTACATATTAACCCTAATTTTTTTGTGTTCTATTAACTGTTAAATACTATTTTTCCCCTCTTTTTCAAAAAAATCAAAATATTTTTGTTTTTTTATTTAAATATCTCTTTTAAATTTATATAATTATCTGTAAAAAAACTGATATTTTCAATTATTAATTATTGTTTTTTTATTTCTTTATATTATATTTTTTTAAATTTGATATTTTTAACATTAACTTATTTTTCTGTAATTTTTTTATGTTTGTATTATACTATAAATTTTTAAAAAAATAGTCAATGTTTTTTTGAAAAAAATAATATTTTTTTATTTACTTTTTTTATGTTGCTATAAATCAATATTTCTAATACATTTTACTAATCTTTTACTTCTTAAGAAAAAAATCAAAAATAAACTTAAAAAAATATTATTAATTTTAAGTTTACAATTATTATCGATCCATATTTTAGTTTTTTTAATTATTTTTTTAGTTTTTATTTTTAATATTATTCCTCTGCCTCAATTTCTTTACCAAAAAAACGCAAGTCCAATTTTTCAAAACTTTCTAAATATAAATCAACTTTTTTTAACAAAAAGATAGCAAGAAGTCGTAGGCTTTCTACAAGTGGGAGATGAATTGCTTTTTTTGTAAAAAAATTGAAAAAAAGGATACTCTTATGATACAATTTTTTGTATAAAATATCGAAGAGAAATAATTAAAAAAATAGTATTCGAAATCAAAAGGAGGTGTAATTTCATGAAATATAATTTAGCATTCAAATACAGAATTTATCCAAATAAGGAACAAGAATTATTGATAAATAAGACTTTTGGATGTGTTCGTTTTGTTTACAACAAAATTTTTGTATACTGCGAATAAAAATTTATGAAGAAACTGGAAAAAAATAAAATAATTACACCTGCCAGTTTGAAAAGTGAAAACCAATTTTTAAAAAGAAGTAGATAGTCTGGCACTTTCAAATGCTCAATTAAATGTAAGACGATCGTTTACAAATTTCTTTCAAAAGAGAGCGAAATTTCAAGGTTCAAATCTAAAAAGAATAATGTTAAAAGTTACACGACAAATTGTGTGAATAATTCAATCCGAATTGAGGAAAACAAATATTTGGTTTTGCCAAAATTGAAAAGAATAAAATTAAAATATCATAGAGAAATACCGAAGGATTACAAAATAAAGTCAGTAACATTGACAAACAGTAATGGAAATTACTACGTTTCTGTTTTGACAGAATTTAAAAAGAAATTCAAAAAAATACCAAGTAATGATAAAGTAATTGGGCTTGATTTTTTTCAATGTCTGAATTATTTGTCAGTTCTGAAAACCAAAGAGCTGATTATCCAAGATATTTTTAGGATGTTGGAAGAAGAATTGAAAAAAATTACAGAAATCATTATCGAGAAAAGTGAAATTTTTCTAAAAATTGGTATAAACAAAAAAATGAAAATATCAAAATTGCATGAGTATATTAAAAATTGTCGAAGAGATTTTTTTGCATAAATTGTCGAAAAAAATTGTCTGAAACATATAATGCTGTGGCTGTTGAAGATTTGAATATGAAAGGGATGAGTCAGGCATTAAATTTTTGGAAAAAAAGTGTAGGAGATAATGGATGGGGAATGTTTTTTTGAGAATGCTTGAGTATAAACTGATGTTTTTTTAGGAAAGCAATTTTTTTGAAGATAGATAAGTGGTTTCCATCGTCGAAAACTTGTAGTAAATGTGGAAATGTTAAAGAGAAACTGGAATTATCAGAAAGAAGTTATAAATGTGAGTGTTGTGGGATTGAAATTGATAGAGATTACAATGCGTCATTGAATATAAAAAATATTGGAAAAGCAATGTTGAAATATTAAGAAAATAAAAGAAGACAGGGTAGGAACTACCTGAAGATCTTGGTAAATATATTTGGCTAGCAAAAGCAGATACTTCCCAAGAAGCTCCCGCTTCTAAAAGCGGGAGTAGTTCACACTACTAACATTCCTTGAAATTTTTTTCTTTTATTTCTTCCAATTTTTTTCTCAGTCATAGCATCTTTTTGTTTTAAGTTTTACATTTACTTTTTTTCCCGCTTGTCTTATCTATTCCTGTCACTTCCAAAATTCCCTCTTTGTTAAGTTTCAAAATAACTTCAATTGAAGAATCTTTTGAAAGATTTCTAGGCAATTCTAATATTGCGTTTCCAATATAAAAATCATCATCTACATCAATTACATCATCCATATAATCACTTTCATATATTTCTATATTTACTATTTCTTGATTATCACTCATTGTCTTAAATATTCTTTTTTTCTTCGATAAATCCTTTTTCCATCAACTCATTTTTTTCTTAATCATGTTCAAGCATATAGGCTCTCCATCTTTAACCGCTTTCACACCAAAAACTTTTTTTGTAGTAGCAGTCACTATTTCTCTAAATACTCCGCCAACACCTATCATTTCAGTTTTAACACTCAAATCTTCTTTATAGTTATCTGGATTCAATTTATTTTTTTAATTATATCACTTGCTTCAGTTTCAACAATTTTTTTGTTATTTAAATAAACATCTACTGCATAAATTGCCGCTCCTTTTTGCCACCGCTTCATCTGGTTCAAAAAAATTTTTTTACTTTTTTTCTTTTTCCAAATTTTTTTCACATATTGTATCTTTTTACTTGCAGCATTCTTGTCGAACCACCTACTAAAAAGTACCTCATCAATTTCATCATATCCTTTACTTTTAGCAATTCTAACAACTTCATTTGTTTTATTTAAAGTTTCGTTAAGCAATATTTTAGTTATTTCATCAAATTCTTTTCTAGTTACTTCTAATTTTATTCTCTTTCCATCAATTTCAAATGTACCATTAACTTTTTTCCCTAAAACTCAATTTTTTTCTTAACTTCTTCTACTTTCAATCTAAAATTTTGCTGCATATATTCATCAAACTCGCCATCGTAACCTTCCTGTTCACGAACTTTATCAAAAAGATAATCCATTAACGCATCATCCCATCTTTTTCCACCTAGATCGTGATCTCCGTCAGAACAAATAACTTCTATTTTATCAGCATTTACTCTCATAACAGTAACATCAAAAGTTCCTCCACCAAGATCATAAACCATAATTGTTTTATTTTCAGAATCTCTTGTACATCCATAAAATAGTGCTGCTGCTGTCGGCTCATTAATTACTTCAAGCACATTCAATCCAGCGATTTTTCCAGCATTTTTAGTAGCAGTTCTCTGTGCAGTCCCAAAATACGCAGGACAAGTTATTACAACATCTTTAACCTCTGTATCTAAAGCTTCTGAAGCATCTTGAGCCAATTTTTTTAAAATATATGAAGAAATTTCTTCTGGAGTTTTTGCTTCATTATTATATTCAACTGCAAAATCTGTTTTTCCCCATTAATGATTTAACAAATTGTACTGTATTATCTTCATTTAAAACGGTATCTTCTTTTTGCATCTTCTCCAACTATTATTTTTATTGTCTTCTTCAAATTCCACAACTGACGGTGTTAAATTATCCCCTTCACTATTTTTTTATAACTTGTGGATCTCCTTTTTTTCATTAACATACGCAATACAAGAATATGTTGTTCCTAAATCTATTCCAAATACATATTTTTGACATTTTTTTGTCTCCCTTCACTTTTTTTACATAATATTTTTTTCTTATTTTTTTGATTATCTTTATTTAATTTTATTGAACATTTATATTTTAACACATTTTTTTAAATTTTGTAGACTAATATGTTTTTTTAAGTTCATAAAAATTTTTTTATTGAATTATAAACAGTTTATAAAAAAATTTTTATTTTTATTATTTTATATTTTTTTATATTTTAATTTTTAAACATATTTTTTTATTTACTGCTTTTTATAATTACAAAAAAATAGTATACTATATTTTTGTTTAAAAAGTCAAGAAAAATTTTTTTCTAAAAAAATTATATATTTTTATTTACTTTATTTTTTTAGATTATAATAAAATATTTTTTTATTATTTTTGTTTTTTTATATTAATTAAATTAAAAAAACAAGAGACTTTCGTCTCTTGAAATATTTTTTTATTAATTTAATGCCACTTTTTGTTCATTGTGCCATCTTTCTTGTTGGCGTTCAATCGCACGATCTCGTTCTCTTTGATTTGCTTCTTCTCTCATTCTTCCTGCTCTTGCAAGTCTAGCATGTTCCTCAGGTGATAAATTTTTTAACCATTCGAAATAGTTTTTAATCATAGTAGGAATTTGTACTGCAACAATGATCAGAAACATTACTCTTGTATGCACTGGATTTCCTTCAATTTCACGACTAAATCCAATAAACCAAGGATACGCATATGCTGCCAATACTGGAAAAAAACAATTTTAAGTCATATCTAACTTGTGATATTGCTACAAATAATACAATAATTAGAATTGCTGAACATATTTTTACATCTATAAAATCATATTTGAAAAATGTATCTTTCAATTGAAGTATAATCCAAGTTAATCCCAATCTTATACCCATATTAAAAACTTCTCCAATAACTCTCCAAGTTGTTCTCATAAATTCAAATCCTGAAAAATATTATACTAATTATAATAAATACCCAAATAAGTCTCGCATCAAACTTTTTCATTAAAAGTTATTCCAAAATTTATTAAAGATTTTTTTCCAACTGTAAGTAGTGCTATACATACAGCAAATATTACAAGTGTTTTTCCATATTTCTAATCTTTCAACTCCATTTTTGTCAGCTCTTTCATTCATCTTTCTAATTCTTTCATTTATTTCTTCTTCTCTCATTTTTGATCCTCTCCTTTGATTTTTTTACTTTTTTTACTATTTTTATTTATTTATTTTATTTTTACTTTTATTTTATCCATACATTTTCTTTATAATTTGACATATTTGCGATGATTTTTCTTTTTCTGTTTATATCTACTTCTTTTATTTCATCTAAACTCGTATTATAATAATCTTTTTTTCTCATTCTTTGAAAAGTTTCATAATCAAAGTGATTTCTTCCACCCGTCATTTTTCTAATTTTAGAATCTTTTCCCAATTTTAATGCCAACTTTACCACACCAACTATAAGATTCCCTTTTACAATACTTTTAGCCATTTCTCCAGCAACTGTGGCTCCCGCTCCAATCACTTTTCCAGGTCCGTGAACTATCATCTTTTCAGCCATTTCATCTCTTAATCGTGTATTTATGTAATATCTGCCATTACCCATATCATGTTTTATCGGTGCTATTATGTCCAATGCTTCGTTTTTTCTTCTTATTTCGCTTTCCTTACACTCTTGTTCCATTCCAGATTCTCTAAAAAAGTTTCGAAATCTTATTCCTTTATCAAAATTAATTGCAGTCGCATTCATTATTTCATATAATTCTTCAAATGTTTTATTATTTATCACAAATACAACATTTCTAAAATTGATTTTTGATGGAACATTACTTTGGTCGCATAATTCTTGTAAACTATCCGTTCTCAATTTCCCCGTATCAGTCAAATAATGGGGAATCTCTATAACTTGTCCACTTACTTCAAAAAGTCGAAGATTGCAAACTTTCGTAAAAGTTACTGTCTGAATAATTAAATGTATTGTCAACCATATCTTTTTCCAATTATATCCAGCTTTCTCATAAATGCTTCCACTTTATCCATATCCTGTCCATCTTCAAATGCTTGTTTTATAACATCAAAAACATCTTTTGAGTCGCATGTTTATTATTTTGGTCAAAACGAAAAGATTTATCAATTTCTTTTACCGTCATATCCACCTTCAATTAAAAAAAGTGTCTTCAAAATATTTGTTAAATTCTGTCATAATTTTTAACCGCCTTTTTTTATATTTATTTATTAGTATTTTTTTATTTACTGTTTTTTTAATTACAAAATTAGTATACTATATTTATTTTTCAAAAGTCAAGGACTTTTTTTATAATTTTTTTGCAATTTTTTTATATTTTTATTTACTTTTTATTTTTACATTATTTAAAAATATAAAAAGTTAATACATTTCATTATGTTTTATTTTTAAAAAAATATAAAAAAAGTAAACTTAAAAACCATAAATAATTTAAGTTTACTATATATCATAAACTACTCCCGCTTTTTAGAAGCGAGAGCTTCTTGATAAAGTATCTGCGCATGACTAGCCAAATATATTTAATTTTTTTATTTTTATTATGATGAATTTTTTTACTCTACTTTTTCTAATATTTTTTTGCATCTAAATTTCCTTTTTCAGCTGATTTTTTTGAAGTAATTCTTTTCCTCTTTCTTTATCTCCTTCTTCATAATAAATTGATCCTAATTTAGCCATTGCATTTAGATCCCCTTTTTTTAGCCGCATTTTCATACATTTCTTTGGCTTCCTTTTTATTTCCATCTTTATAATAAATATCTCCCAATTTAATCATTGCGTCCAAATGTTCAATTCCTTCTGATTTTTGTTTTTCTATTACTTTTTATATACCAAATCTTAGACTTTTCCTTATCTCCTTTTTTTATTATAAAACTCTCCTAAATCATACATCGCTTCTGAATTTCCGTCTTCCGCCAATTTTAGATACCATTCTTCAGCTGCTTTATCATCTCCTCTTACTTCATAAATACTTGCAATAAGACATAATTATATAATATATAATTATTTCCAATACAGCAATTACCATTGCAACTTTTTATTTCATTTGAATTTGAATTATAATTTCTTCTATATCTTTCTTTCCTATCTTCTTGTGACCTTCTATTTTTCATTTTTCAGTATCATTTGAGTCCGAATTATAATTTCTTTCGTATTTTTCTTCTTCATCTTCCTGTGACTCTTTATTTTTCATTTTCAGTATTTTTTTATAATCTCTTTCAACAGTATAAGGTATTCCTTCTTGTCTGCAGAAGCCATAAAAATATATTTCGTGCATCTGACTCATTTTTTTATTTTTTTAAATTAATTTGTGAAACATAATTTTTCTATTTGATTTAGTCTCAGTATTCCATCCCTTTTTATACACTTCTTTTTGAATTTTTTTAAGTATTTGATTTACTCCAGCATACTTTGCTTTTTTTCAAATAATTATCATATTCTTTTTCTTTATTAATATCATTTAAAATTATTCTATATGATTCTAATAGTTTACTTTTTTTCAGAAGCTCCACTTCCTCTTCTTTTTTTGAATAAAAGTTTTTCAATTCTCCAACTTTTTCCAATTTTTTTCAGTTTTACTCATTCTTTGAGAAATTCCTTCTCCTTCCAAAAAAAATCTTCTAAAGTTTTTATCTTTCATTCCTAAATTTTTCTAAATTTTTCTTCAATTGTAATTAATTCCCCAAGATTAATTTTTTTATTTAAAATCTCACAAAATTCATTGTAAACTCCTTCATCCACAACTTTTTCTGCCATTATATTTCCTTTCTCTTTTTACTATTTTTTTACTTATTCATCTTTATCTATCCGATACTAAATCCCATTTTTTTAAAACAGAAAATATATTTTTATTTATTTTTGGCAAGGGTCAAGACCCCTGTTAAATAGAATTTCATAATAAATCTATTGCTCTAGAAATAATATGAAAATAACTTAGGCAAAAAAATTTAAAAACTCCTTACCATTACAAATATTATTTTTTTAATCCCAAATACTTTTTCAATTCCATTTACGATTCCTACAACCATTTTTATCTTGAAATTTTGGATCAGACATTTTTACATCTTCATCAGGATTCGACAAAAATCCCATTTCAAGAAGTGTATTTGTTACTGTTGACCAGTTTGTCCCTGTCAAGTCATCTCTGTATGAAATCCCATTATTTTTTTAAATCCTGTCGCTTTTTACATATTCTTCCAAAATCGCTTTAGAAAATTCTTCGCTAGATTTTTGGACACTTTTCGTATATGGATTTTTATTCGATGAAGTAAGAACACTTACCCCGCTGGTACTTTTTTTCCATCCGAATCATCCGCATGAAGTCTCAAATATACAGAACATCCTGCTTTATTAGTCATCAAAGCCCTTTCTTTGTTACTTATATTTACATCATTTTTTTCTCTTACCATAAATACGCCATATCCATTGGATTTTAACACATCTCTCAATTTTAGCCCAATTTCCAATGTCAGTTTATATTCAGGCTTTTTTAGTAGTCCCTCCAGTTGCTCCACCTGCAACTTTATATTTCATAGTCTTAGATCCTGGTGCCAATTCTTCCTTTTTGAAAAATTTCCTTTTTCCTGATGTCCAGGATCAATACAAATTTTATAATTTCTATTTTTCTTCTTTTTTTATTACTTTCTTTTTCTTGAACTTCTTTTTTCGCTTACTGTTTTTACTTTTTGTCTATTCTTTTTTTACACTTTCTTTTTGAATATTTTTTTATTTTTCTTTTTGTTTTTTCAAGAATCCAAATAATAGCCCTCCTGCTATTAAGCAAATTGCAATAATTGCAATTATTTTATTTTTTTGACATATTTGATCCTTCTTTCTTTATATTTATTTTTACAGTTCATTTTTAATCTATATCACTAGTGTCCATTTCTTTATTCACTTCAGATCCAGGTGCTGTAATACACTTACCATCTCTAAGATTTGTATCACTATTTACAAAATCTTTACTTCTGTAACTTGCAACATCTTCAGCATCAACAACTAACTTTCCATTTTCTATTGTCGCATGTTCTCCACATCTAAATTTAAATATTCTACCTCCTAATGGAATTAAATTTCCAGATTCAGTATGCGACATCATCTTTAGATATCTACTTTTCTTAAGATTTTTTTATAACTAAAGTGGTATATCCATTGATATTTCCTCCGTCTATCTCTACATCAACCTCTTCTCCTCTATCATCAATAAGTCGTGCGGTTCCATCAGCTATAAATTCTGCATCTTCTGATAAATTTGCAGAATCTTGTGTATTTTCATCTTGATTGTCAGTATTATTATTTTTGATTATCAACATCATTATTGGATTGCTCCGTATTTCCTCCTTCAGAAATTTCACTTGAATTTCCTTCATCTGTTTTTTTCAGGCTCTTTCGATTGCTGACTAACTTGAGTTGAATCAGATTTTTGAAATATTTGTTGATTTAGATGTATTCTTTGGTACAAATATTAACAATGCAATCACTATTGCCAAGATTCCTACTATTACCCAAGCTGCAGAATTACCTGATCTTTTCTGGTTTTTCATTTGGATTCCATTCATTATTGTTTTCACGATTTTTTTCCATGTATTTTTTTGTGATCTTCTTCAGTATTATTATTTGAATCTGAATTTGAATAATTATTTGGTTTCCAATTATTTTTTTCATATTTTTTTCATTTTGATAATTTCTTTCTGGATTAAAAAGGTATTCCTTCTTGTCCGCAAAATCCATAAAAATATATTTCGTGCATCTGATTCATTTTTTTATTTTTTTAAATTAATTTGTGAAACATAATTTTTCTATTTGATTTAGTCTCAGTATTCCATCCCTTTTATACACTTCTTTTTGAATTTTTTTAAGTATTTGATTTACTCCAACATACTTTGCTTTTTCAAATAATTATCGTATTCTTTTTCTTTATTAATATCATTTAAAAATTATTCTATATGATTCTAATAGTTTACTTTTTTTCAGAAGCTCCACTTCCTCTTCTTTTTTTGAATAAAAGTTTTTTCAATTCTCCAACTTTTTTTCCAATTTTTTTCAGTTTTTACTCATTCTTTGAAAAATTCCTTCTTCCTCCAAAAAAATCTTCTAAAGTTTTTATCTTTCATTCCTAAATTTTTCTAAATTTTCTTCAATTGTAATTAATTCCCCAAGATTAATTTTTTTATTTAAAATCTCACAAAATTCATCGTATGATTTATTTTTCAATTGCCATTTCATTTTTCCTTTTCTAACTTACAAAAATTCCCCAAAAACATTTTTTTGAGGAACTTTTTGTTAAATTTTATATATTTATTTTTTTAATTAATTCTTTCATAGGAACTCCCAATTCTTGAAGTTTTGCTATTCTTTGATCTGTACTTGGATGCGTTGACATCAATGTAGAAACAATCCTTTAGATTTTTTTCTCCAGAGTAACCATCTAAATGATCTAATGCTTCTGCCAAGTCATACCCATATCCAGTATCATTAGCAAAGCTGTCAGCCTCAAATTCTTGTGATCTATTACTTTTGTAAAAACAAGCAAAGTTCCAATTTTTAGTCCAAATATTAAATAATCCTACCAAAAATAGCATCAAGTATAACTACAATAGCAATTGACGATGTATAATCTGTAGTTTCTTCATAACTTCCATCCCATCTTCTTTTTTTCTTCTACGGGATCCTCCAGCAAACATAGCAAGTATGAATCCTAATACAAAAAGTTAATATTCTTATCAAGACAAACATTATATTAATTATAAAATTTCCCACAGTTATAAGCAATATTAAATCTGTATCTTTATGATGAAGATGTCCAAATTCATGAGCAAAAAAATTGCTTTTTATCTCATCATCTGAGTATTCTAATAATCCACGAGTCAAGCAAATTGTATTTCTACCAGTCGCAAAAAGCATTAGGCTCTTTATCATCATTTATATATAATTGTATATTAGGTGATATTGACGGATCAAATATTTGAGCTCTTTCATAAACTTCATGAAATAACGGTTTTAATCTATCAAGATCTTCTTTTTCTTGTTATTTTTTTCACATTTATTTAATTTTTCTAAGCAGCCATTCTCCTATTGGAGATAATGCTATTGAAATTGAAATTATATACATTATTATTCCAAATATAAATGCTATAACTACTGTAACAGGAGTCATCTTTCCCCATTAATTTGAGTAGGCAAAAACAAAAAAATTAGCAAATATAATTACAACTACAACTATATTTATAACCAAATACAACAATATCCCCCAATTTTTTTCATTTTTAAATATTCTTTTTAAAAAAATTCTATTACATACATAATTGCATTTCTCCTTCATTTATAAATTTTTGTTCAATAACTTACATATTTTAAGTTACTGAAAAAAATATCTTTTTTTCAAAAAAATATTAAAAGTACTGTCATTCCTTTTTACTTTTTCTTTTTACTTCTTCAAATTTTTTTCATCTGACATTACACCTTTTTGTTTCCATTTTTACATTTACTTTATTATTTTTCAACTTTTATCTAAACCAGTTACTTCCAAAAATTCCTTCTCGCTTAATTTCATGGTAATTTGAATTGGTGAACCAGCAGGAAGATTTTTTTAGGTAATTCTAATATTGCATTTCCAAGAAAAAAATTCTTCATCTACATCAAATTTTTTTATCCATATAATCATTTTCATATATTTGTATATTTACAGTTGCCTGATTTCTAAATAAAGTATAAAACTCATCTGAAACTTCTATAAATCCTTCTTTCATAGGCTCATTTTTTTATAATCATATTTACACATTCTTCAGTTTTATCTTCATGTGTAACTTTTTACAGCAAAACTCTTTGTTGTCGCCATAATTATTTCTCTTTGAGCTCCACCAACACTCATTGATCTCTCGTCAACTTTTAAGTCTTCTTCATAATCATTAGGATTCAAATCATTTCTTCTTTCTGAAGAAATAAAAGTTTTATCTTCAAGAGCTTTTTGATTTTTTACATAAACATTTACTGCATGAATTGCTGCTCCTTTTGCTACAGCTTCATCTGGATCAAATACTTTAATTTTTATCTTCTCCATATTTTTTTCAGATAATGCATTTTTAACTTGTGGCATTCTAGTTGATCCACCCACTAAAAGTATCTCGTCAATTTGATCATATCCTTTACTTCTTGCAACTTTTATTGCTTCTTCTGTCTTGTTTAAAGTTTGACTCAATAAAGTATTAGTTATACTGTCAAATTCATCCCTGTTTAACTTCATGACTTGCCTTTTACCATTAATGTCAATCATACTGCTAGCCTGTGGCTTCGAACTTAACTGCTTTTTTAATTTCTCAACTTTTAATCTTAAATCTTGCTGAGAACTTGCATCAAGTTCAACAGATCCATTCTTTTCTTCAAATTCTTTTAAAATATATCTCATTAATAATGCATCCCAGTTTTTTCCACCTAAATCATGATCTCCGTCAGAGCAGATAACTTCTATTCTATCAGAAGTTATTCTCATAATTGTCACATCAAAAGTCCCACCACCAAGGTCATAAACTAAAATAGTCTTATCATCATGTGTTTCTGCACATCCATAATCTAAAGCTGCAGCTGTCGGTTCACTAATAATTTCTAATACATTTAACCCGGCAATTTCTCCAGCTTTTTTAGTAGCCATTCTCTCTGCAGTTCCAAAATATGCTGGACAAGTTATTACAACATCTTTAACTGGTTCTGACAATTGTTCTGAAGCATCATTAGCTATTTTTTTCAAAATATATGATGAAACTTCTTCTGGTGATATATTTTTTCCATTATATTTAATTACAGTATCTGTTTTTCCCATCTTTGATTTTACCAATGACACTGTTTCATTAGGCTTCAATACCGCTTCTTCTTTTGCAGCCTCTCCTACTGTTATAGTTTTTCCATCAAATGCTACCACTGATGGAGTTGTAGTATTCCCATCACTATTTTTAATTATTTGTGCTATTCCTCTATCATCCACATAAGCTATACAAGAGTAAGTTGTTCCCAAATCTATTCCAAATACATATTTTTGACATTTTTTTATTATTCTCCCTTCAATTCTTCTTTAGCTTTTTCATTATAAACATAAACTTCCACTTTTTTTCAGGTGAAATTACTCTCCCTTTGTAAATATAACCATTGCTTTTTACTTTAAAAACTTTTCCATGATTTTTCTTTCTTATCTGTTTCTATTTTTTTCTACTATTTTTTTGTTTTTTTAACATCAAAAATTTTTGTTCATTTGTTATATCAGTTTCATAAATCTCTATATCATTTTTTTCCAAAAATCGTATCAATTTCAAAGATAAAAGTTTCTAAGAAATTAATTTTTTTCTGCTTCAGTTTTTTTGTGAAAAAGTTTTTCAATTCCTCTTTTTAAAACTATTTTTTTCATATCAATTAAATCCATTAAAGTAGGTTTTATCAATTTGAAATAAAGATCGTCTTTATATCCTTGTAATTCTTTATGAAGATCATTTACTACATTCTTTTTCAAACTCCATACTTTGAATTTTTTTCAAAAAAACATATCATTCAAATTTGCTATTTTTTTCATTTAATGCTTTTTATTTCTTCAAACATTTTTTTCAGAATTTTTCATTATTTTTTTCGCTTCTGATTTTTGTCTCTGTTTCTCTCTGCTCAGTTTTTTTGCAATCTGTTCTACATTTTTCTTTTTGAAGTTTCATTAACTTCTTCTTCTCTTTTTTTCTTCAGAATTTTTCTTCCTTAACGATTACTTCTCTTTCTTTTATTTCTGTTTCAATTTCTCCTTTTTTTCATTATTTTTCATTTTTTTCACAAGCTTTTATCAAATTTTTTTATATTCAACAATTTTAGAACCATTTGCTATTTTTTTGTACCACTGTAATCGTATTCTTGTTTTTTTGTTTTTCTCTTTCACTATCTCATTCTCTCTTTCTTTTTTTATTTTTTTGCTTTCCAAATAAACCACCAAATATATCCAACTTCTCTCACAAACTCCTTTCTTTAAAAAAAATTCTTTAACATAAAAATACATTACTTTTTTTATGAAAACAGTATACAATATTTTAAAAAAATATTGTCAACTAATTTTTAATTTATTTTACTGTTTTTTTATTTTTGTTTTTAAAAAAATATTTTTTTAACATTTTATTATTTACTGTTATTATAAAATAATTATATACTATTTTTTTATTTTTTTGTCAATTATTTTTTTATAAAAAGCCGAATAGAAATTCGGATAATTTTTTTATATAATTATTATACAAGATAAACTGAAATATATTTTTCAGTAACAATAATATTTTTACTAAATTCCTTAAAATTTTGCAAGAAAAATAATATCCATAACAGTCACCTTAAATATATTAAGCTTTCTGTTGATAAATTTTTTGCCTGCAGGGATATTTCAAAAGGTTTTGTCAAGTTCAAATATTGTTATACACCTGTTCCCTGTTACTTGCAAGTCCAAGCTCTGTCCTTCTTGCGGTTACAGGTATTCTATGACATGGACTGAAAATATTCAAAAACATATTCTCAATATTGAACACCGCCATGTCATTTTTACTATCCCTAAAGAATGTAGAGAGAGTTCTCCTTTTATGATAGATCTCTTCTATCAAAACTTTCTGCCGCTGTTAATCAGATATTCAAGTTCACAACATCAGCAGGAAAAAAATTTTCTGAACATTCCAAATATTACTTTACTAATTCCGATATTGTACATTACGGTCTCATTTCTGTCATTCATACTTTTGGCAGATACCTGAAATGGAACCCTCATTTATTTCATTAGGAGGATTCAATAAAAATCTTGAGTTCAAGAAAATGAGATACTTCAACGTTGACACTATTGCCGGGCAATGGAAATACCATTCCTTTATGGATTTTATTCAAGGCATATTTCTGACAGGCTTAAAAAGGCAATTGATGCTTTCAGGAAAAACATTGCCGTGTCAAGATATTCATTTTATCAAAGGCAGATGTACAAGACTTTCGGGATGAATCCTTTTTACTGTCCAGTATGCAAGGTTAAAATGATTGTATGGGAATTTTATCATTACAGATATCCACCTCTCAAAAAATACTATTAATATTTTTATTAATTCAACTAGATTGGATATTTTTGTCGTAGACATTTATATATTTATTTGATAAAAGAAGAAGAAAAAGAGGCTAACGCCTCTTTTTAAAATTATCAAATATATCAGTAAATGCCTAAAAAAATATGAATTTAATTTCCTTATAATTTTTTTCCAAATATTCCGAAAAGTGAAGTAGCTTTTACGCCCTAAAAACCTTCTCAATGTCATTAGAAATTCCAGATTGTTCACCTTGAGCGATCGCAGTATAAGTCGAAACCCAAGAATCATATTCCCATTGCTCAGCTTTCCAAATTTTACGACTTTCATAAGCTTCTTCCACAGTTTCATCAATATACTTAATTTCTTTTCCAAAATGTTCACTCACAATTTTTACAATTTCATTCATTGTAAGTTCTTCAGGTCCTGTCATATTCAAAGTCTGATTTTTCCCATTTTTTTCTGGGATTTTTCCAAAATTTTTGCAACTACTTCTGATACATCCGAACGAACTACAATAGAGACTTTCCCATTTCCAGCAGGTCCTTTTATTTCTCCATATTCTCTACACATATCCACAAAGAAATCCGCATAAAAATTATCTCTCAAAAATGTATATTTAAACCCTTTTTCTTTAATATACTCTTCAGTTGCATAATGATCTCTTCCCTAATGTAAATACAGAATTTTTTTGAAGCATTGTAAAACGAAAGATACACAATGTGCGAAACTTTTTGCCATTTTAGCCGCATCAATAAAATCCTTATGTTGCTGAACTCGATTAGGATTTTTCCGAACCAGACACCATAAAAAGCACATCAATTCCTCTAACGATTTCACAGTATCTTCTGATTTATCATAACTCGACTTAAAAAAACATTAGAAAATCCCATTTTTTTCAGCCTTTTTCTTTATTTCTAGCCAAGTTTCTAACTTCTATTCCATTTTTTTCTTACATAATTTTTGAAACAATTCCACCTAAAGTGTCCCGTCACTCCAGTTACTGCAATTTTAGTCATTTCAATATCGCCTCTTATTCTCAATTTTATCACGTAATCTAATAAATACATCTTTATTTTTCTTCTATTTTTTTCAAACAAAATATCCATTGAGATTTTTCTTAATTTTTTTCAAAAAAATCCCCCACTTTTTTTATAAAAAAATTATTTACCCTTTTACAACAACATTAACCAATTTATTTGGTACAACAATCACTTTCACAACTTCTTTTCCATCAATAAATTTCTTAGCCTTTTCTGATTCCAACGCAAGTTTTTCAGCGTCATCTTTTGAAATACCAATTTGAGCTGAAACCATGTCTCTCACTTTTCCGTTTACTTGGATTACCAAATTGAAAGTATGATCTTTTGTCAATTCTTCGTCATATTTTTGGCCATTCTTCTTCAAAAAGTGAATGTTTTTATTTCCTAAATAAGCCCACAATTCATCAGCTACATGTGGTGCAAATGGTGCGATTAACAAGATTGTTTTTTCCAATACTTCACGCCAGATTTTTTTGCTTTCTGAAGATATATTGTCTTTATCAATTACTTCTTGCTTGTAAGTCGTCATGTCGTTTAACAATTCCATAACAGCTGCAATTGCGGTATTGAAGTGGAAATCATCTTCGATGCTTTCTGTAACTTTTTTAACTGTTTGATGCAATTTCTTTTGAATTTCTTCATCTTTTTGATTTCTATTTTTTAATTCAACTCCATAGTGATTTTGCTGATTTCGCATTATGGTTAGAAAAATTCTGCAGTTCCAGAAACTAACAAATACAATCTGTTTATAAATCTATATGCCCCTGCAAGTCCGTTCATGTTCCATTCCAATTCTTTTTCAGGCGGTGCAGCAAATAATGTAAACACTCTTGAAGAGTCGGCTCCGTATTCTTTCACGATTTCTTCAGGATCAACTCCATTATTTTTTGATTTACTCATTTTTTCTACTTTTGTAACTAATTCTTCCCCTGTTTCAATCGAGAAACGCTTTTCCCATCTTTAAATTCAGCTTCTCTTGGGAATAAGTATCTTCTCTCATTTTGGGAATAGAAATGAAGGCCCTAAAACCATTCCTTGCGTCAACAATTTTTTTAAACGGCTCATTTGTGTCAACATATCCCAAATCTCTAAGTGATTTATGGAAAAAAATCTCGCATAAAAGCAAAGTGCATTACTGCATGTTCAATTCCACCAATATATTGATTTACAGGTGTCCAAGCATCTGCATCCGATTTTTCAAAAGGTTTTTCCGCATTGTGAGAATCCAAATATCTCAAATAGTACCAAGATGAGTCAACGAAAGTATCCATCGTATCAGTTTCTCTTCTACCTTTTTTCCCATTTCGGCAAAATCACATCCTTAAACTCTTCCGAAGTTTCAAGCGGATTCCCTTTCCCATTAAATTCAATATCAGTAGGAAGTTTCACAGGCAAGTTTTCTTCTTCTTCCAAGTAAATATTCCCATCTTCATCATAAATTACAGGAATTGGAGTTCCCCAATATCTTTGTCTACTAATCAACCAATCATGAAGTCTATAATTTACCGTTTTCTTACCAAGCCCAATTTTTTCCAATTTTTCAGTAATTTTCTCTTTTGCTTCATTACTATTTAATCCATTAAATTCTTCTGAATTTACCAGTATTCCTGGAACTGTTAAAGCATTTTTCCAATTTTTCAACAGAAACTTCTTCTAAATTTCCATTTTTTTGTCAACAGGATTTACAACAATTTTTCAAATCCAAGTTATATTTCTTAGCAAATTGAAAATCTCTTTCATCATGTGCAGGTACCGCCATTACAGCTCCTGTCCCATAATCCATCAATACATAGTTTGCAACCCACAATTGCACTTTTTCTCCATTTACAGGATTAATCACATAAAGTCCAGAAAATACTCCTTCTTTTTCCTTATCTTCTGCTGTACGAGCGATTTTATCTTCATTTCTCATTGCTTCAACTTTTTTTCTAATACTAGGATTTTCCTTTAAAATAACTTCCTCAACCAACGGATGTTCTGGTGCAACAGTTGCATAAGTAACTCCATAAAGTGTATCAGGTCTTGTTGTAAACACAGAAATTACAACTTCTCCCTTGTCATTCAATTTCAAATGCGTATGTCCATTATTTTCAAATTTGTAATCTAAAATAAAGTCAACTTCAGATCCAGTTGATTTTCCAATCCAGTTTTTTTGCATAGTTAAAACTTGTTCAGGCCAATGTCCTCTAAGTTCTTCATGCCCTTGCAGCAATTCTTCAGCATAATCAGTTATTTTAAAATACCATTGCGACAATTCCTTTTGAATAACATCAGTTTTACTATGTCTCCAGCATTTCCCATCTTCAACTTGTTCATTCGCCAAAACCGTATTACAATCAGGACACCAGTTTACAAAAGATTTTTTCTTATAAACCAATCCTTTTTTATACATTTCAATAAAGAATTTTTGATTCCATTTGTAATACTCTGGAGTGTAAGTGCTAAGTTCTCTATCCCAATCATAAGAAAGACCCATAAGTTTCAACTGTCTTCTCATATTGTCAATGTTCGCTTTAGTCCATTTTCCAGGATGAGCCCCATGATCAATCGCCGCATTTTCCGCAGGTAACCCAAAACTATCCCATCCAAATGGATGCAACACATTAAACCCTTTCATTTTCTTATATCTAGCAATCGCATCACCAATCGCATAATTTCTCAAATGCCCAACATGCAATTTCCCTGACGGATATGCAAACATCTCAAGCACATAATAATTCTCTTTCCCATCGGCTTTTATTTTTCAGACTTAAAAACATCTTTTTTTCAGCCCATTTGTCTTGCCATTTTTTTCTCGATTTCGTTAGGATTATATTCCTTAATCATTATTTTTTTCTCCTTCATTTTTTTCAGTATTTATAAATTTTTTTATTTAATATCTTTAAAAAAATAATTTGTCTATTGACATTTCTGCAAAAAAATATTTTTATAATTAATTACCAAATAAAAAAACATGTGTGAAAAAAATTAAGAGTATTATTGCTCTTATTTTTTTATCCACTTTAAAAATCGATAACTAAATTCTACTGTTTTTTACAACACATAATATAATCATTGCTACCCTAATCCACTCCATATTCAGCACTCTCCTTTGATTAAATAGAAGAGGAGTGAGTCAGGGAATTATTACCCTTTAAATCTCCTAATCATTTTGATAACCCATTTTATTATCTCTATCAGATAATCTATTAGTTGTAATGAATAAAATAATTATCTTTCAAATTTTTTTAACATGTGCATTTTCTTCCTCCACCTCATAATTGTACTATATTTTTGGAATTTTTGACAATTATTTTTTTGTTTTTGTAATATCCTCTATAATTTTAGATATATCATTACTTTTTAATTGTTTTTCTAAATTTGATATTTATCCCTTCATTAGACATTATTTTTAAAAAAATATTTCAGCATTCTTTATTTTTTTAATTTTTCTTCATTTCTTAAACCACTTTCTTTTTTTCTACACCCTTAGTCTCGACTATAAGATTTATTTCATAAGAATTATCTTTTCGCTTTAAAACATACATAAAATCAGGACTTGTTGTTCCTCCAAAATAAAGTGGAATTTGAATACTTCTTCTTGAATTTTCCCAAAAAAACAACAATCTCTTTAATACTGTTACTATACTCTATTGTTTCTTTCTCTTTTGTTGAATCATATATAAATGAGTCAAATAAAAAAATTTTTTTCTGGAACTTTTTGTCCATCATCTTTATATACACCTATGTTTCCTTGCAAAATACTTTCTTTTTACATTTCCATAAATATCTGTAAATGCTGTTTCTTTTGACAATAATTCTATTTTTTTATAAGTAAATCTTTTTAAGAATGTTTCTTCAAGCCAATTTTGGTATTCAACTATAAACTTCTCTACAGTCTTCAAATCAAAAAGTCTTTTTCTATTTTTTTATTTTTTTATTAAATTCTATTATCCCTTTATGTATCAAAGTCAACGGAAAATTTGTTGCACTATGTATCTTTTTTTAAAAAAATTCATTATAAGGAATAATATTTTTAACTTCAAAATGATTAACTACTTCTTCTTTTTATTTCAAAAATTTTCATTACTAATTTTTTTCTTTCAGTTGCTCTTACAATTTCCTTGTCATATACATCTTTAGATAAAATTTTTTCTAATTGCTTCCAAAAATTTCCTCATCTGATAAACTTTCTATCTGCAAATAATATTTTTTTGAGTTAATTTCTCCCAAAAGAAACTTTTAATTCATTAAACCTTTCTTTTCTAATTTTTTTATTACATCTCTTGATTTAGTTCTCTCATCAATTACTTTTTCCATTTTTTTCAATAATCCTTCATTAAATTCTGGATATTTGTTAAAAAAATTCTTCTTTTTTTATCTAAATTAACATTTCTATCTTTATCCACAAATCTACTCATTAACAATTCAGCAAAAAGTATATTTTTCATCTTTATTCATTTTTTTAGCAACTTTTGATAATAACTCATCACTAATTTTTTTAAAATTTTATTTCCATCAAAATTTATTTCTTCTATTAATTTATTAGTAAAATCTTTTTCAGTAAAATCAATCAAGTATGTTAAATAAAAATTCTTCATTATCAACTCTATTTCCATATTCGTCTACTGGAAGTCTAAGCCCTCTTCCAACTTCTTGTAATTTGCTAATTTCACTACCGCTTGAACGAAGTTTTTACAATTTGGAATACATTTGGATTATCCCATCCTTCTCTCAAAGTCCATTTTTGAAAATATGAATCTCATAATATTCCAATTATTATTTTTTTATCTTTAAATGACAACAATTTCTCTTTATCTTTTAGAATTTGGTCAACTTCATTCTGAATATCTTCATCTTTTGTAGAATTATCAATCGAAAAAAATATCCTCCATTTGTTTCATTTATATTTCTTAAAGAAATTTCTAAATATTCCAAATACTCTTTTTCAATATCTGTTTTCAAATTTTTCAGAAATCTCTTTTATTTCTTTCTCAAGTTTATTTTTTTAAAAAGTTTTTTTCAAATCTTAACCGTAAATAACCATCATTATTTTCACCTCGATACGAATTCACACTATCTATAAAAAAACAATGACAAGGTCTTTATTTTTTTCTTTCTCTAAAAAAATTTTTCTTTTTTTCTTGCTTAAAATGATTATTTAATGCTTGACTTAACATTAATTCTTGATAATTATTTCCATAAATAGTTGGATATAAAATATCTCCTGTTCCTAATACTTGTCCATTTGATAATGTTACACCGCTTTTTATTATACTATCTTCTGTTTTTTTCCTATTGCTTCAATACTAATTCCTTGAAATTCTTCTGATATTTCGGCAAGACTTTGCTCTATTGAAAGCTCTATTTCTCTTCCGTTTTTTTCATTTTTTTAAATTTTTACCTTTTTTTAGGTTTAGTTTTTTTGTCATAGACATTAATTTTTATTTTTTTCATTATTTTTTTCATCTTCCCCTAAAGTCTGTACAGCCACACCTTTTACTAAACCATTATTAAAAGCCTCAACCGAATTCAAATTATATATTAAATTTTTTTATAATCTGTTTCAGTACTTTTCTCTTTTTTTAGGAAATGTTGCTCCAAATCTCACAATTGCCAATGGTTCTATTTTTTTCCAAAAAGTCGTTTGTAAGCTTTTATTTTCTTCTTTGAATCTATGTGGCTCATCAATAATAACAATAGGTCTTACATTTTTTTAAAAACATCGTAAGGAATTGTATAATTTCCAAATAAAACTTGATCATATTCATTTCCCATAGTAGCTTTTTGATAGTAACATCTTATCTGTCATCAAAAGACAATTTATTCTATTTTTTTCAAGATTACTTCCTCTAGCAAAATCTGAAATACTTTGTGGAAACATTTTACGACCTTTTTTTATTATCTTTTATTGCATTCAAAACTTCCAATTTTAAGTAACTTTCTTTATAAATATCATTAAAATGTTCTTTAGAATAATCTGATAATATAAAAATTTTTTTGTTCCTTCTTTTATAGGTGTCGACGGAACTAAAATAATGAATTTGTTAAATCCGTAGTCTTTATGTAACTCATACATCATTCGTGTATAACAATAAGTTTTTTTCCTGTTCCTGTTTCCATTTTTACATCTATTACAAGTGGCTCGTATTCTATTTTTTTCTTCTTTTTCTTTTTTTGAAGAATTATCAAATTTTTTTAATCTAATATCTTCATTTTGAATTTTTTTGAATATTTTTCAATAAATTTATTATCTTTTGGGATCAAATATTGGATTTTGATAAATATCTTTTTCCATTCTTTAACTTGATATTTTTTTAAAAACATTCTTTATCGCATTTATAGAATCAACTTGATGTTGTAATATTTTTTTAATTTTTATTTTTCATTTAAATAATCCTCTCATATTAATATCTCTCTATTAATTTTTAACTCTTTATTTCCTCTTAAATTTTTTAAAAATTTTTTTCATCTCATGTAAAACATTAAAAGACACAGAATAAGGATAAACAACCAATCTCGTTATTGCGATTTCATTTTTCAACTCTAGTAATAAGTTCCATAACATCTTCAGAACTTATTCCTTCTTTTTATAACATAAGCACTATTCTCAAAAACATCAATTTCAAAAATTTTTCAATAGAACTTTTTGAGATTTTTACATTCATTCCATAACCATCTTGATTTAACCAAGTTGTTAAAAATTGTATCATATCCTTCAGTTTCTCCAAATTTAAATTCATCAATAAAATTATCAAGTATCAATTTTTTTATCATCAGAATTAAAAATCTACTATTTTTGTCCAGTGTATTTGAATTTGGTGTTTCTAATTTCACAATCTTAAATCCATAGTCAATTTCAGCCTGTGTTTCTTCCTTTATCTTTTTCTCGACTCTTTTTAATCCTTTCAATTCCAATTTCATCAATAGTTTTATATCCTGCTTTATAAGTCTGCTTCAGAACCTTTTTTTAGCTTTAAAAATTATTTCACCTTCTTTATTTATTTTTTTCTTCATAAGTCTTTTTCTGGTAATTGAACCATTATATTTTTCTATTTCCACCATCTTCAGCATTTAATTGCATTACTGCATGAGCTGTTGTTGCTGAACCTGAGAAAAAAATCTAAAATTAATAGTTCTTTATCATCTAAAAATGATGTCAAATACTTTAATAAAGATACAGGTTTAGGATAACTAAAAATATTTTCATCAAATATTTTTTTCTGTTTCTGCTCTGCCTTCTAAGACATCTCCTACAATAGTATTGGGTATTAATTTATTAGGAGCCAAATTTTTTTGCTTTCAATTTTTTTGAGTATAAGGTACAAATCCTTCTTTCTTAATAATAATTTGTGTCCCTTTAGATATTTCTTCTTCCAAATAATCCTGTCCCCATATCATTCTACCCTTTAATCTAAAAATCGTTTTTTTATTGTATTGATTTACAAAAATAACATCATCTAATAGCTCATATCCCGTATCTCTTAATCCTTTTTAGATATTTTTCCATCTGGTAAAAAGTTCTTACACTTCCTTTAGGAAAAAGTTAAAATACTCTCTTTCATTGAATTTTTTTAGTTAATGAAGGAATTCCTGTACTGCCTTTTTAAATGTCCAGTTAAATTAACTATTTCAAGTTTATTTTTTTGCATACAACATTACAAATTCTCCATTTTTTTCTTGTCAAATTAGAACTATTGTCTGGTCTAAAAAGTACTTTTCCCAAATATAATTTTTCTATGAAATTTCCTTCCCCAAAAATTTCATCACATATCATCTTCAAATTAGCTTGTTCATTATCATCAATACTTATAAATATCACTCCATCTTCTCTTAATAAATCTCTCGCCAATACTAATCTTGGATACATAAATGTAAGCCACGCAGAATGTGTACTTTTTCCCTCGCATATCAATTATTCTTTGAGCTTCTTCCAATTCTATTCCTATTTTTTTCAGAAATATTTTCAGGCGTGTATTCAAAATTATCATTGTATACAAAAACCGTCAGAACCTGTATTATATGGAGGATCAATATAGATACACTTTATTTTTTTCCACTATATGAATTTAATAAATGTTTTTAAAAGCATCTAAATTATCTCCAATAATATATAAATTTTTCAGAATTTTTTTATTAATTTCTTCTTCATTATGCTTAATATTTGGAACAATAACAGTTTCTGTTTCTGTTGATGTTAAAAAAATCGTGCATAATTTTTTTCCCTAAAAAAACTTTAATTCGTAACCTTCCTTATCTATTTTTCACGTCTTCCATTTTAAGCATTTCCTTAAACTTTTTCTAGTAAGAATTCTCCTTCTTTACTAAAAAAAATTGTGGAAAAATTTTTGTTTTTAATAGTTCTATTTCTCTTGAATTCGGTTTCACTTTTTCATTTTTTTAACAAGTTTTCTTTTAGCATTTATTTATTCCTTTCATAAAATATAATTTCCTTTATTTTATTCTAATTTATTTTTCTCTCCAATCATCTAATCTTTCTGCCATAACATATACAACATTTAATAATTGAAAAAAATTCTAACTCTGTTATCTCTTTTTTCATACATACCATGTAATAACATATTTCTGTTTAATTTTTTTATTACTAAAATCATTTGCATTTTCAAAAAAATCTTTCTAGCCAAATAATTAAACTGTAATCTAGGATATATTCTAAACTCCACGATTCATCACTTTTTAATATTTATTTCTTTTGAAACATTATTTCCAATTTTTTTCTTCTATTTTTCTTTTTTTCTCTTGAATTTTTTTATCAAAGCCCCATCAATCATAGTTGCCAACACCATTACACCCGCATAATAATTTTTTTTACTTTTATAACATTCTAATACAGACTTAAAAAGCATTATTTTTTTAAAAAAATATTGATTTAAAAACTTTTTTGATTTATTTTTTTCATTTTTTTAAATTTTTTTCTTAACTTCCTCCATCAAATAAAAGATTATCCTTTTTCAGTATCATTAGATTTTTGAGAAAAAAATAAAGTTTGTATTTCCACATAATGTAAACTTAAAACTATTATCCAATTTTTTTCTGCCCAGTATTCAAGATTCTTTTTTTATATTATTAGAATTTTATTATCTAGTATCAATAATTTTCTTTCCAAAAGTTTACCAACATCTTTTTATTATATCTAAAAAAATTTTTCGGAATCAAATTTGATATTTCTTTTACATGTTTCACTTTTTTTCTTTGTACATATTTTGATTTTTTTAAAATTTTTCTATCACATAAGGTGGCATCATTTGCAATATTCTTGATCTTAATTTCATTTCCTCTTTCCAATTTTTCTCCAAACATTTTTTTCATATATTCTTCATACTCTTTTTCATTCAAAATAATTTCCTCTCCCTTCCCCTATCTCTCAAAAAAATTCAACCTCCGATAATGACATCCCCATATTCTTCCCTTTACTACACATTTCCCTAAGTTGAATTACCCTTTACTATTCCCCATAAAATTACAAAAAAATAATAACAGTATTTATTCTCAAAGTTAATGTATTTATTACTTGAAAATTCCTTTTCTAATAATTTCGTTTCTTTATTTTTTTCTGGCTCTTTAATTTTTTTATTATGTTCTGAAAAATAGAACTGGCATATTTACTATGTTTTTCAGGAAATTTAAAATTTCTACTTTTTTTCTTTTATACTTCAAGTATAATATATCAAAAAAATAAAATTTAACATTTTAATAGAAGAAATATTTTTTTAAATATTTCTGTATCATCAGGTCTTTTTCGATTTTTAATTCGATGTGGAAAAGATAATAATTTTTTTAGCATTTACTTCTTGTACTAAAATTACTGAATCTACAGATTTACATATTTCACCATTAAAATAGGGAAAATATTAATTATGTTTTCACTTTTTTTCCAAATTATTAATATCAAAAAGTTATTTGAAGCACTCTATAATGTTCTTTATCAAAAATATACTTTTTACTTCTTTTAATTTTGCATCATCTTTAGATTCTTTTTATTTTTTTACATGATTATTTTTCAGATACAGTAAAAAAATTTTTTTATGCAATGTAGTTTTACAATAATCAAAAAAATTATTATTCTCAAATATCATTTTTCCTCCGCATAAAAACAATAAAGTTTGATAAAGATTATCTGTTTCTTCAAGCACAGTATTAAATGTTTCTATTTCAAATTCTCCATTTTTTTCTTTAATTTTTTTCAACAGTTTTGTTGTGTAAATGAAATACATTAATATCGCTAGTTTTTTTAGTCCGTATTCGCTATTAATTCCATATTCTTTCATTTCTTCACTATTAATTTTATTCTTAACTTTTTTCAAACAAGAGCATATTATCAATTTCTTCAGTTATAATTGGACTATGAGTGCTTATTATAAATTTTTATTCCTTGTTTTGATAAATAATTTATAAGTTTTATTATTTTTTTCTTTGATTTTTCAGGATGTAAATTTAATTCTATCTCATCAATAAAAATTATATCTCTTTCCATTGCAAGATATTTCAAATACAAGTAAAACCCTGTTAATGTTTTTTTACTGTTGAAGAAACCATTCCTATATCTATTATTTTTTTCTCACTCATTCTAAACATTATATTGCCTTCTAAATCAATTATTACTTCTCCACCCAGTATTTCTTTTCAATTCTGTATCTAATTTTCTATAAATATCTAGTTCTGTTAACCCTTTTTGAACGATCAGAAATAGAATTTAAAAATTTCACATAATCATTCACAGGTTCAGAATATCTTGAAATTTTTTTCCTATATTTTCACTGTTTCCCAATTCTAATTCTCTTAAAAACATCACTTCTTTCTTCCAATAATTGTTTATAAAATAAAACTGCACCACTTCTTTCAGCAGGAAAAAGAGTGAAATTTATAAATTTTTTTGAAAAAAATTTTATATGTAAAAAAAATACCCAAATATAAATTGTTTTGCATCTTCTTCTTGAATCTTTGCTTTATATGTTGTATATCTTTTTCCCTTTATTTTTCATCATAATCTTCCATAATATATTCTATTTTTATTTTGCATTTTTCTTCAATTTAATAGTCTTTTTTCATTTCCCTAAAACATATTATAGTATAGTCATCTAATTTTTTTAAATTCTAAAAATTTCATCACTTAAATCCACTTCTATTTTGAAATCTTTAAAAAAATATCTTTTTGATGTATGAAAAAAATTTGAGGAAGAATATTTTTTTATTTCATTTTTCATATTTCTTTTTCAAAATAATGTTTTTATTGTTTCATAATCTAAATTTGATAGTTCTTTTTTTAAAATTGATATCAAATACTTCTTTCATTTTTTAGATCTTGTCTTTGTCTTACTTTTAAAATAACTATACAACAAATTACTCAAATAAGTCTTCCCAGTATTATTTTTTTCCCAATTATCAAATTAATTCCTTTTTAAATCATTAAAATCTATTTCTCCACTTTCAATAGGACCTAAATTTTTTTAAATTTTATTATCATGATTCCTCCTTCCTTAGACTATCGCATTACTACTAATTTACTTCTTCAACTTCACAACCTTTTTCGATTTCCCTCCAGTTTTCTTC
>BNJU01003831.1_pt1 | contig 40406 bp, 54 predicted proteins | sample 8539281 | NCBI WGS metagenome assembly BNJU01 (sample SAMD00202456, study PRJDB9452) | human saliva metagenome | isolation source: human saliva | place: Japan
GCGTACCAGAAGAAAGATTATGAAGAGCTTATTTTAATTTATTCTCTCCTTCACAAGTCTATGCAGAAGGGGATATTTTTCTCCATAAACGAGAGTTTTCTTAATCCATCCATAATTTTAAAGAGCTGGGATGTACCAGTGGAAAAATCGATGGGAGGCCGATTTTCCGAGGAGAACGCTTTGCCCTCTACAGCATAGGGAGTAAAGTAGTTCCTGAGGGAGCTTTGCTCCTTTTTATCGTAGTGGGAAATGGCATACTTCCGATTAAAATCCGACGCTCAATCTTGGGGAGCAGCGCCACAATTTCATCGTGATATTTACGCATAAAGCTCCGGGGTGGAAGGTCTCCGCCCTTTCCCTTTCCGGGATAATAAAGGTCCATGAGAACAATGGCAATGGACGTGCCATAAAAGATTTCTTCGAGAATCCCCATCCACTCCATCAGCCTTTTTCCGGAAAGGTCATGAAAAGAGGTAGGATTCCTCTACCTTTCTTCCCAGTGCCTGCTGCCGACTAAAAGAAATTTTCGCCTCTTTATGAAACTGAAAAATGAGGCGGAATTCCCCGTTCAGTATAGCTTTGATTTTCAAGGTAAATGTTCTATTTCTGCGATGATTTGCTGTAAAGCGGAATTCTGTTGTTCATATTTTGGTAGTCCTTTTTAAAATATCACTAAAAATACAAGAATAACACTTTTCAGCATGGAAGAAAGCAATGAAATTCCTTTCATTCATCAACGAGTATCGTGCGCAAAGCGTGCGATATCTCGTTTTGTGTCGCCTAGCGGCGCACGTTTCTAACAGGTTAAAGTCCCGAATCCGCCCGGTAGTGGGAAGGATATGGCCGAAGGCAAAGGGTGTCGAGGTGACCTCGAGATCTGAAAGAAAGCTGGATATGAGGAAGATGCTAACTCATGGGCAAATCTGCGGTCTGACGAACAGAAATCTCATATGAGGTTATGCATGAGGATAAAACTGCGACACAAGCTAAAGTCCAATAACACGGAATCATCGCATGATAGATGAGCAGATATATGGAGAGGGAAGAACGCGTACGAACCAGATACCGAGAAACCTGAGGGTCATGGGAGTTCCTCAAGACCTAGGGTGGAAAACAGCAAACAGCAGACGAGGCTATTGGTTTTACAGCATACAGTTGTCATGAACATGGCAATGACAAAAGAAAAGACTGATAAACAGTGGCTTTTACGATTTAGCCACAGCATGTCGAGTCTGTGCACATCAACTATTGAGCGCTGTATACGAGAACCGTACGTACAGTGCTGTGAGAGAGACGGCGGTTAGTCACCGCCTCCTACTCGATTAGAGGGTTTAATTGAGAGATCAATAAGCCCTCCGATTCTTCGGAGGGCTTATCAAAGTAAGCTCATATATTGCAGCGATGCAGGGGCAGGGGCTTTATGCCGCTATACAAAGAGAAAGATAACTGATGACTTACACGAAATAAGTGAAAGCTTTCGCACAGACTATCAATTTCATTACTAAAGAACCTCCTTGACATATCTTCTCCCTTAATTATATACTATCTATTAGTTGGTTTATACTAACCAACGTCAAGCTTGAAATTTATACTGAAAAAGGAGAAGAAGAATTGAAAAAGACATTATTATTTTTACTACTCGGAATTATACTATTAACAAGTTGTGGGAAAACAGGAAGTCAGGGAGAAACAATGACTTCTAAGAAAGATGAAGGCTCTAAAAGTACCATGATTTCCGGTGCGATGGGAGGTTCAGGAAAGACTGACTCCCCAAAATGACAAAGAAAAAGTAACAGTTACTACTTCATTTTTATATGATATGGTGAAAAATCAGCTTGCAGGCGATATGGTGGATAAGAGCTTATTATACCAGCAGGGAGAAGATCCACATCTTTATGTGGCAAAAGCCGGAGGATTTAGGGGAAGATTGCCGAGAGCTGATTTGGTGCTTTTTCACGGACTTCACTTTGAGGGAAGATGCAGGAGGTACTAGAAAAGAAGGATATGCAGTAGCATCCACATTTTCAGAGGACAAGATTGGCAAGATGGAGGAAGATGGGGCGGCAATTATAGATCCGCATTTTTGGTTTGATATAGATCTTTACAAAGAAGCTACTGAAAATGCAGGTGCAAAAGCTTTCAGAGCTTTTACCTGAGATAAAAAGATGAAATGAGATAAAAATACCAAAAGCTTACTGTAGAAAAGCTACGGCTCTTGATGAAGAAAATAAAAAGCACTGGATAGATCTACCTGAGGGTGGGACGGTACCTGATTACTCACACGATGCCTTTAATTATTTTTCAAGAAGATACGGTATTGAAGTTGTAGCTCCTCAAGGGGTTAGCACAGATTCAGAGGTCATAAATAAAGATATAGATAAGACTGTTGACTTTATTGTGAAGCATAAGGTGAAAGCTATTTTTGCAGAATCTACCACAGACCAGCAAGGATGGAGCAAAGCAAGAGGCTTGCAGGGCTAAGGGGCTTTTGATGTAAAGGTTGTAAGTGGTGAGGGAAATGAGCTGTTTTCCGACTCGCTTGCACCGAGAGCAAAGTGGTGATACTGCATAGATATGTATAAACACAATATAAAGTTAATCACTGAAAACTTAAAAAGTAAGAAGGAGGGTAGGCATGGAAGAGGTGATTGTAAGGTAGAGGATTTGACCATAGCCTACCGACAAGCCTGTATAGGGATTGCGACATAGATATAATGGCAGGTTCGGTTACAGCCATAATAGGGCCCCTAATGGAGCAGGGAAATCGACCTTAATAAAAAGGGATATTAGGGGCTTCAAAAACTTGCAGGAGAGATTTTGATTATGGGTGAGCCTATTAAAAGGTTCAGAAGAAAATAGCCTATATTCCACAGACTTCTGAGGTAAACTGGGACTTTCCAACCACCGTTATGGATGTTGTGCTAATGGGCAGATATGTACACCTTGGCTGGTTTAGAGCATCGGGTGGGAGGATAGGGAAAAAGCAGAGCTGCTCTTAAAAGGATAGGCATGTATGAGTTTAAGAATAGGCAGATATCAAAGCTTTCAGGAGGGCAGAGACAGAGGTAGTTTATAGCAAGACTGATAGCACAGGAGGCAGAGATTTATTTTATGGATGAGCCTCTTGCTGGCATAGATAAGGTTACGGAGAAGGTAATAATTGATTTTATAAAAGAAGAGCAAAAAGGGGAAAACTGCTGTGATAGTCCATCACGACCTTGCCACAATAAAGGAATATTTTTGATCATGTGGTTATAATCAACAAAAAGGTAGTGGCTGAAGGCAGGGTAAGTGAGGCATTCACAAACGAAAATTTAGAAAAGGCGATGATGAAAAATGTTTAACATCGATATACTTACAAGCTATACGTTTATCATAGTTGGAAGCGGTACATTTTTGCTTGCGGCTATAGCAGGGGCTGTGGGCTGTATTACAGTGCTTAAGGGACAGTCGCTGATAGGGATGCCAGTGGTCATGCCGCATTTCCGGGGATAGTCCTATCATTTATGTTATTTATGCAAAGAGAACCGGTGCTTTTAACTCTGGGAGCGGTAGTATCAGGTACTACTGCCTTCATTCTTATTCAAGTTATAAAAGAGAATTCAAAGCTTAAGCTGGACGCGATACTTGCAGTAGTTTTATCTTCATTTTTTGGGGTTGGCATGGTACTAAAAAAAGCCATATTCAGGGCAACAGTACTTATAAAGACGCTGCTCAGTCAGGGCTTTCAAGCTATATCTTCGGACAGGCTGCTTACATTATGAAGGATGATGTAAAACATAGTATATGTTGGCATACCTATGTTAGTTTTACTGATTTTGTTTTACAAAAGAAATAAAAGTATTCTTATTTGATGAAAATATATGCAAGCACAATTGGAATAAAGACGGTTTTTACTCTATGGAATAATTCTTGTAATGACTATGGGAATAATAGCGACAGGATTGAAACTGGTAGGAGCTATCCTTATTTCATCTTTACTTATAATACCCGCAATTACTGCTCTTCAATGGAGTGATAAATTTGGTTGGGTACTTATAATAGCAGGCGTGGTTGGTGGAGTTTCTGCACTTATCGGCATATATATCAACCGCTTATGAGGGATGAGCACAGGGAGCAACTATTATCCTCATAATGGGAAGTCTTGCAATCATTTCTCTTGTGATAGGACCACATGGGATGATAAAGAATCTTAGGATGAGGAGGCAGGGGTGAAATGATAGATTCACTAATGTCATATTTTGCCATATCCTACGAATCTCTTTTTGTGCTAGTAGCGACTGCCATGGCTTGTGCTATTTTGAGCCCGTTTTTTGGTATTAAGGAAGCTTTCAATGGTTTCAGATGCCATTTCATTCGGTTTTACTGGGAATAGTTATCGCATTTTTCATAGTAAAAGATGTGGGTTCGCCATTTCTAATAGCAGGAGCGGCATTGTTTGGGAGTAATTACTGTCTTTGTCGTGGAGTTTCTTTCAGGGACAGGACTTGTTAAAAATGATGATGCAGTGGGAATAGTTTTTCCGATGTTTTTTTGCTCTTGCAGTTGTTTTAATCACTAAATTTGCAAGAAAATGTACATCTGGATACTGACGTAGTGCTAATGGGAGAGGTCATAGTGCACCATTAAATAGGGTAGAGTTTATTGGAATGAGCCTGCCTAAGGCTCTGGTTCAAATAGGGGATATTATTGTTGATAAACCTGCTCTTTGTTATTATCTTTTTTAAGGAACTTAAGATAACTACTTTTTGATAGAGGGATTCATAAAAGCTTGCAGGATTTTTCCTCAGTAGCCCTGTTTTATGTATTGATGACACTTTCATCATTTACAGCAGTTACAGCTTTTGATGCTGTGGGGGCTATTTTGTGGTTTCGTTTTTGATTACTCCAGGGGCAGCGGCCTATCTTATAAGTAAAGATCTTAAGGTGATGATAGCCATTTCGGTTGGCTATGCAGTTATCAATTCTATTATAGGCTATGTGTTTTCGCTTCTTATGAATGTATCTATGTCTGGAATGACAGCTGCAGCCGCAGGAGTTACATTTTTTACTTACCTTTTTTGTTTAATAGAGAAGGGCTGATTACTGCTATATTTATAAGATTACAGAGAAAAAGTGAGTTAAAACTAGGACTTTTCCTCAACCATATAGGTAATCATTCAGGCAAAAAAAGGAGGAAAGTGAGGAACTGGGATTAGAGCTCAATCAAGAACCATCTCAAATGGAAGCAGGCCGAGGTTGATAAAATAGCAGGAAGACTTATAAAAAGGGTTTATAAGGATAGATATAGATAAGAATATTTATGATTTGACCGAGAGAGGCAGAGAAAGTTTGTGGAGATTGAGGAATAAAAGCCCTCGGCTGTGAGGTGAGGATTTAATTGAGGATAGATAAAGCCCTCCGAATTATCGGAGGGCTCTTCAAAGTGCGCCTAGCGGCGCACCTTTCTAACGGGTTAAAGTCCCGAATCCGCCCGGTAGTGGGAAGGATATGGCCGAAAGCAAGGGTGTCGAGGGTGACCTCGAATCTGAAGGAAGCTGGATATGAGGAAGATACTAACTCATGGGCAAATCTGCGGTCTGACGAACAGAAATCTCATATGAGGTTATGCATGAGGATAAGACTGCATTACAAGCCAAAGTCCAATAACTACACGGAATCATGCATGATAGATGAGGCAGATAGATGGAGAGGAAGAAACGTGTGGTACCTAGGGAGGTCTGTGTGATATAGCCTCGAAAAGAGGTAACCATTGTCTAGAGCAATACTGAACACACAGAAGTCAGCAGAGGTCATAGTAGTCGAGAGACAAAGGACCGAATCAGTAGGAGTCTCAAGTATGACTGAGAAAGGAGGAATGACTAGTCATGGCAGAAAAACACTGAGAACAATGGCTGTTTGCAGAGAGATAGTGCGGAACATGAAGGGTATGCAAAAGCGCGCAGGTCATTCAATCTGATTTAGAAAGAAAGAGATAGTGCACAGCCGAAGCTCTTGGAAGCGATACTGTATAAGGATAACTTTAACAGAGCGTATAAGAGTTAAGGCAAACAAGGAGCACACTGAGTTGATGGGATGACTATCGAAGAGGCACTTCCTTATCTTAAGGAACACCAACAAGAGTTAACAACACGTATCTATCGTGGAAAGTATACTCCGTCACGGTAAGACGAGTTGAGATTCCCTAAACCGGATGGTGGTGTGCGAAAGCTTAGCATACCAACGGTGATAGACCGCACACTTCAACAGGCGATAACACAGCAGTTGGTTCCAATCTATGAGCCACTTTTTGCAGACGGCAGTTACGGCTACCGCCAAAACAGAGACGCAAAAGGAGCGATACTAAAGGTCAAGGAGTACGCTGAACTGGGTTACATATGCGGTAGTTCTAGACCTATCGAAATATTTCGATACAATCAACCACGAGATTCTTATCAACCTTCTGAGGAAAAACGTAAAAAGATGAACGTGTGGTGCAACTTATAAAGAGGTATCTGAAAAAGTGGTGTAATGGAAAATGGAGTGGTTATCGAAACAGAGGAAGGGTCGCTACAAGGAGGAATATATCCCCTTTGATTGCGAATATCTACCTCAATGAGTTTGACCGGGAGTTCTTGAAACGAGGTGTCCCATGCATAAGATATGCAGATGATATAGTACTTCTTGCGAAAAAGCAAAAGGGCATCGAGAGACTCTTAGAGAGCAGTACGAGGTATCTTGAGGAGAAACTGAAAGAGCTTTTCTTCCGTAAGTGCTGTCAGTCAATCAAGCCGAGCCTGAAAGAATCAAGGTATACGCAAGAGGGATGGCTTAACTACTATGGAATAGCAAGTATGAAGAGCAACATGAATGAGGTCAACGGATGGCTCTATCACAGAATACGTATGTGTATATGGAAACAATGGAAATGTGTGCGAACCAGATACCGAAACCTGAGGGTCATGGGAGTTCCCAAAGACCTAGGGCATGGAAAAGCGGCAAACAGCAGACGAGGCTATTGGTTTTACAATACATACAGTTGTCATGAACATGGCAATGACAAAAGAAAGACTGATAAACAGTGGCCTTTACGATTTAGCCACAGCATATCAGTCTGTGCACATCAACTATTGAAAGCGCTGTATACGAGAACCGTACGTACAGTGCTGTGAGAGGACGGCGGTTAGTCACCGCCTCCTACTCGATTTTTAGAGGGAAAAGGAGACGTGTGATGTCCAACGAAACGGAAGATTTTGAACAGACCTACGAAGCACTCTGAAAACGAGAACTTTCCGGATGGAAAGACGAATCAGATTCATTGCGGAATTAGGGCGTCTTCCAATATAGAAGGGCATTTCCGGCTAATTTGTCGGAGCTTGGAAAGAGGAGAAAAATCTGCGGCTGGAAAGCAGCTTTTGATCGGCATGGAGAAGAGGGATTCGCTTTTTACTGGAAAGACTTAGGCAGATGGAAATAACCGATGCTTTACTTGAGAGGAAGAAGCATCCGAAGACTTTAGAGAAGCTGTGTTACGGCTTATCTTCTTGCAGAAATTCTTTCGGGGAAGACATAGAAGCTATTATCCTTCCTACTGCGAAGAACTCCTTCCATTTCTCCTGCGATTCTAGCGAAACGGAAGACGATTTCCTTCGTGAGAAAATGCTTGATTGCCCCTTGGCTGGATAGCCGGTGAGCGGGAGATTCCTTTTTGACAGGGAAAATGGCTGGAAGACCGGGACGCTCTATTGCCGAGCGTGGGCGGCGAGCAGCCCTTATGCAAATGTCTTTTCATAGGGTAAAGTAGAGTAATTTTACAAGAAGAAACGAAATCCGATTTTGCAAAAGCAATCGAAGAAGAAAAGGATTTGCAGGCCTCCGGCATCATGATAGAAGCGGCACAAACTTTATTTTCTAAAAAAATGGCTCAGTGCGTCTGCGTTGAAGCGGAAGACGAAGCGCAAATCGAAAAGGCAAGACGCTCTGCGGTGCGGTTTTTGGCTGAAAGTAAAGCGATGAAAGTCATCGATACAAAGATATTTATTGAGCTATGTCGATTTAATACTCTTTTCATACTTTTCAACATAATTTTTTCCCATTCAAGCTTTTATGATATAGTATGTTGACAGTTTCCCAATTATAAAAATTTAACGTGTCAAAAGAGAATCACTTTTCTTGTAGGTGAGTTATCGCTGATTTTTGATGCGTTTGATACTTATATCACTAAAATCTAAAGGAGAAGAACATGACAAACTAAAAAGTAGAGAACTTAATCATCGGATTCGGTAAGGCGGGAAAGACCCTCGCAGAATTATCTGGGAAATAAGGGCGAGAAAGACCATTTTGGTGGAAAAAGTCTCTCTGATGTACAGCGGAACCTGTATCAATGTGGGCTGCATTCCCTCTAAGTTTCTTGCGACCGCTGCGGATAGAAGAAGCTTCAGCGGAGGGAGTGACGCGGAATACTATAAAAATGCCGTTGTACAGAAAAAAGCACTGATTGCCAAGCTGAATAAAGTGAATTACGACAAAGTGGCGAGCAATGAGAAATGTCGAAGTGCTGGACGGACTGGCATCTTTTAAAGATGAGCATACCGTGCAGATTACGAATGGCAGCGAGGTATCCGAAGTTTATGCGGAGCGCATCTTTGTCAAACACCGGTGCAAGACCGTTTATCCCAAAGTGTTCCCGGTTTGGAAGTCGGAAAACGGATCCATACCAGCGAAACGCTGATGAATCTGGAAGAATTCCCAAAGAGCTTGGCGATTCTCGGCAGTGGCTTTATCGGGCTGGAATTTGCGGCGAGCTACGCGAAGTTCGGTACAAAGGTTACGATTATTGACCAGGAGATCGGATATTACCGAGAGAAGATGAGGATGTAGCGAAGGAAGTATTTTGCATCCCTATCAGGCGATTAGGTGTGGACTTCCTCTTTGGCGCGGCGCTTCAGCAGGTATCACAGGATGAAAAAGGCAGTTCACCTTTTCCTACACGGTAAATGGAGAAAGAAAGAGCTTTCCGTAGATGCCTTTCTCGTTGCGACCGGACGACAGAGCGAACACGGAAGAGCTGCACTTGGAAAATGCGGGTGTGGAAGTTTCTGAAAGAGGTTTTATCAAGGTAAATGAACACCTGCAGAGCAATAAGGCACATTTTTGCAATGGGAGATGTTAACGGAGGTCCGCAGTTTACCTATATTTCCTTAGATGATTTCCGAATTGTGAAGAGCTTTTTGGATAATCAGGAAGCTATACAAAGAAACGAGCGTCAGCCGGTTGCTTTTTCCGCCTTTCCTCCATCCGACATTTTTCCAGAGTGGGACTCAGTGAAAAGAAGCGAGAGAAAAAGGCTACAAAATCAAAGGTGGCGACCTTACCGGTTACCGCGATTCCCTAAGGCGAAAATCCTCGGAAATCAAACCGGACTGTACAAAGCGATTGTGGATGCGAGAAACAATCAGATTTTTGGGCGTGACCTTGTTCGGCGAAGAGTCCCACGAAGTGATCAATATCGTAGTTTTAGCGATGATGACGAAGCAGCCCTACACTGTTCTTGCGAACCAGATTTTCACCCACCCGACTATGGCGGAAGCGCTGAATGATTTGTTCGGGGCGGTAAAAATAAAAAGTTCGACGAGACTAGTGCAAGGTCTATGTCGTGAAAAATAGAAAAAGGAAAAATTATGTCTCCAAAGCCCATGGAAAATCGCTTGAAAAAGTACCAAATCCTTAATGGTGCTCAATTAAAATATATTGCGTTTCTTTCCATGCTTCTTGACCATGTAAACAATGCTTTGCTAGTACCAATTTTTAGAAAGGGAAAGGCTTTTTGCTTCAGGTATCGAATCTGCTTTCGATTCTGGGGAGGATTGCCTTTTCCCTCTTTATCTTCTTTTCTTGTGGAAGGTTTTTAAGACTAGAAATCGGAGAAAATACCTTCTGAATCTTTTTCCTTTTGGCGTTCTTTCCGAAGTGCCCTTTGATTTGTTACCTCAAAAAGTGTCTTTAATCCAGAGTGGAATAACATGATGTTTACTTTGGCATTATGTCTTGGTGTATTTGGATCATCGACAGTTTCAAAAGGAAAATTCCGAACAGAATTTTTATGGTACGGATTTTCTTTGCTTCTTGTGGGGATTTTTCAGTATTTTGGCGATGTTCCTCAGTCTGGACTATGATTTCCATGCAGTAATAGTGGCTTATCTTTTTATATTTTCTACCAAAAACCCATTTGGGGCTGGGGCTTGGATTTCTGTCTATCATAAAAAATATATTCTTTTTGGGATTTTGGATTATGCTTAACGTACAATGGGAAGAGGGAAAGCAAAAGCAAGTGGCTGAATTATCACATTCTATCGGTGCATCTTTTGATACTGGGCTTTTACGCTTGTATTTCAATATATAGTTTTTAATACTAGGCCTTTCAAAAATAGCCTTTTAATATTTAGTAGATTAGCGTTTGCTTATTTTATTTTAAAAGATAGTTTTTACTTATACGATACTGAAATTTAGACTTTAGCTAGTTAGTTATGGAGACTTGTATTACTATTTGTGCCGTCTGCTAGAATGTGCTGGAATGGAGATTGCTATGAGATTGATTGTTGCATTTTTGTATTTTGTTGGAGCTATGTTATATTCTTATCCGGTAAGATTGATTCATCATTTGAAATACAAGGACAAGAAAAACTGAACATGATGCAGATGTTTCACATAGCTTGAAAAATAGCAAGAAAATTGCTCAAATTGATAGGCGTAAAAATAGATATTCAAGGCTGTGCCATATATGATTGAACCCGTGGTTTATATTGGAAAATCATAGAAGTAATTTTGACAGCTTAATAATGATTGCAATAATGGAGAAACCATTGATTTTTCATTGGAAAAAGGTAGAGATTAAAAATTTCCATTTTATTGGTAAATGGTTTCGAGATATAGGATAACTTGTTTTTAGAACGAGATGATATCAAAAAGTCAATAGAAGTTATTAATCAAGGCATTCAAAGAATGAAAACAGGTATTCAGTCGTTATTTTTCCGGAGGAGAAAGACGAAGAAAGACAGTGTGGAGGAATTTAAACCCGGTAGTTTTAAAAATGACTTTTAAAGGCAGATGCGCGTATTGTTCCAGTTTTCATTCTATAATTCAGAGGAGTGTTATGAGCGTTTTCCTTAGCTTTCACTCGGCTAATGTGAGCATTCGTGTGGAAAATTGTTAATCCAAAAGCACTTGAACTGAATAACACTGTACAGATGTGCAAAATACGTACATACAGTGATTGCTCCAGATTTATGAAAGACGCATTACGTATACATTATAGTATGCATTGATATTAGCTAATGTAAATGAGAGGTGATACTATGATAGAAAATATAGCAGTGCAACAGCAACGAGGATGCAGAACAATTTTGGCAGGTATCTTGACATGGTTCAGGAGGGCAGAGGAGTTATCGTTACAAAAACGAGTAAAGAGGTGGGGCGTTTGTTCCGCGAGAAAAGGCGGTATCTTGTTTAACGGATTCTCTTGCGAGGAATACTGAAAGGCGATACGGATTTAAAAGCTTTATGAAATTGAGCGCAGATAGAAATAACTAAGGAAACGAAATGTGAAATCTTAGTTGTTCCATGCTTACTAAAAAGAAGTAGCAGAACGGAGCTGATGATAAAAGCTTATCCGCTTACGGCGAAAACTTGGGAATAATAACTTCTCTTTTTCCTTCAGGGAGGATCCTAAATTCCAATATTGTGTCAGTTCTTTCATCACAAGGCAGATGACAAACTGTGCTTTTTCACCAGTTTAAAGTGCGGAAGAAATAGCATGGCTTTGAGTGAAAAAGAACAGATGGTAAAGAAGCAAAAGAAGCATTCGCGAAGAAAAACAGCTCCGCTTTGGTCCGTCATAGTTCGTCCTATCTTCTAATTTAACCCGGTGAGATTCGATCCTGCATATTCACGCCGATACGAGTAAAACCAATCCGGTACTTCTTTTTCTAGCAACAGCAAACTCCAAAAGAAGATAAAAAGATAAAAAGAGAAGCTGTGAAACGCAAGGCAAATGATAAAAGCCATAGAGCAAGAAAGAATAAATCATAGCCCATATAATCTTAGATCACTAACTAGCTTGGATTCTTTGTTTGATTCCCCACGAACCAGTAATCACAGATTGTGCCTCTGTCGCCAGTGTCTGATTCTCTATGCAATACTCCTTTGTTTCGTTCCACCGCGATGTGGTCAATGTCACAACACAAGGGTAATAAATCAAGATAGCCATTTTTCTCTTGAATTTTTCCAAGGGGCATCTTGTGAAGTGATAATAAAAAGCCATCATATGTCGCTTTTTCATCAAAATAGAAAATCCGGTTTTATCCTGATATTCCGGATACGTCTCTGCCCATTCTTCCGCCTTATGCATCCTTTCAGCAAATTTCTTCATGCCGTCTCTATTGAAAATCTATGGAGCTCATGGCTTTTCTTATGATGCGATTGTCCATAAATGCAGCAATCACTTCTCTAAAATCTTCTACCGAAAAGTTACCTGCTCTGCATACTGCCAGAAAAACATGAGGCGGAGTAAATATTGTGCGCATAGGATTTTTCTCCGACATCTTCCGTGCTCTCCAGCATTTCCCGGTATAAGATACGTCGCTTTTGTAGCTTTCCTTCGTCTTATCCTTCCCGAACTTTTTACCATCGGTTTTTCAAGAATAAACTGAATAAGTTAAAATAGATTCCTTTGTGTTCATTACACTCACCTCGCTAAACTTTTTCATCAATGTAGTTCAGGTTCTGCTATTTTAGTACAAACCAAAGTATGAGCTACGCAACTCTAGGAATAAAACATAATGAGATAACATAATGATAGAACAAGCAATATTGTATTGGTTTCGTTTAACTAATAGTAGACTTAACACTTTCAGCCATTTTGTCTATGCTGGTTCAGTTCCTTCATCCTGATTGTTTAAGACAGGGATGTTCTTTTATAAATCCTATGTTGCTTCTTATTTCTTTATAGACCATAGGTAATGACTTTGGTTTTGTAAACTTCATAGTTACCTGTATAATGGAGTTAAACAGTAATAGGGGATTACCGCATATAGGGAGGTCATCTAATGGCTACGGTTTCATTAAAGGCTGCCACCAGAGAGAGTTTGCAAGCCATATGGAGAAATGCAAATAAAGAGCTTTCTCGGAGATTATTGGATAAATATCAAGACTATGAGTATGAGTCCCGGTGCAGAGGGCTGGAGAAAATCATGGCAAGATACACGAACAGCCTGGACTGTTTACTATTTTTATTGTTGTTGAAGTGAAAATTGTCATTCGTGTGGTTGACAAGAAAGACGCGAGTGAAAACGAATCTCTCCAATCTGGATTATGCCGGAGCATAGAAATAAAGGATATGCCAAGCGGCAATTTCTGCGGTAGAGAAAAATACATGGTTGCCATCACTGGTGCTTGGACACGATACTGCAAGAGCAGGAATCTTCATTTGTGCGAAAAATGGGCTATCATCTGACCGGAAAAATGGATAAAGATTAATGATCGTATGGACATTGTATTTCTATGAAAAAGATTAAACATAAGTTTTAAGTTCCGATTTCTTAGCCGACTTTCTATTCTGTTTGTCCGTTTTTGGATAAAAGTCCAGCTTGGAAACACACTCTGGTTTAAAAAGTGATGTATAAACTTTAAATAAGGTGAGAGTGCGCTATGATTATTTTATTGCGTTCCGTAACATAAAAATACTAGGATGTTTTTGAGGAATAAAGTAAATAGTATAGCAGTTGGGCAATGTTAAGATAATAAAAGGCAAAGTAAGAGATGATCAGAGCAAGGAAAATATGGGTCTAAAATTGCCGGACCGGCAGTAGAAATCATCAAGACACTACCAACGGTGGAGGTAGAGATTATGAAGCATTTTTCATGGATTCTCAGAATCTTTTATATTTTTGTATTATATGTGTGGATTACTTTTACATTCTACTTCCGGCAAGCCCCCATATTCAGTTTACAGCTTTTATGTCTTGTGAATATCCTATCTGCCTTGTGTTTACCGGCTTTTTCAATCACTCAGATTGTGGAGACTTTTTAAGATATTTAAAGAGGACAGTGAACAGTGCATAAAGACTTTTTCTTTCTTTAAATACAGTTCTCTACCTGCTGTACTCATTTACTGGCCATCTTTCTTGTGGTCTTACTTGGCGGAACAGGGCTTTCCTTTGTGATGCTGGTACTACCAGCCACCCTATTCATGTGCTCCTTTTTCTTCGCCATGAGCTTAGTTGTGGCTACCACTTTTCCTCGGAATATCGTTTATGGCGGGATTAGCAGGACTTTGCTATGCCATTTGCCTGATTTTTACTGAGCAGAAAAGAAAAGGGGCTGGACTTTGGGACAATGTATCTTGCATTTTATTTTCCAGTGCATTCGGCTTTGATATATTGGATGGATCTGTATATTACGGTGCGATATTGGAAGAGAAGAATTTTATCGATAATCACTGCGATTTGTGCTATCTTGGGATTGACGTTTATATTATTTTGCATTCTTAGAGAAAGATATTATGCATTCTTAGGAAATATATTATGCCGTTCTCAAGTAAAAGACATTATGTATTCTTAAAGAAAAGACAGTAAAGGCTAGTATTTTAGGAAGAGTCAAAATGAAGAAATTTATGTTTTTATTGATTCCATGGGGATTGTATTATTGATTTTTCAGCATTAGAAAAATGATCCGTTTGCGAAGTCAGAGATATTCTTTGAAAATGCACTTGCATAGAGGAAGAGGACGTTCATCTTCCCAGAGAAGTAGCAGGTTGTGCTTGGCGCAGGCGTTCACTCCTATCGAATATCGGCTTTCAGTTAAGTAGAGCAGAGACCGAGCTGTGCCTTTTCTCCCAGTCTTATGCATATGTCAGTCACTAGCTTTGATAAAGGAAGAATGGAGCTTTATCATTTTCGAGTGAAAGAAAGAGAAATTATACCCTTTCTTTAGATGGAGAAAGCAGCGTGAGAGACAGGCTGGAGGCGTCTATCAAATCTTCTCTTCAAAAAGCCGGTGGATTTAAGCAGCTTTACCGTACAGATTCGAAAAGGAAAATCTATGGCTATGCTTTTTAGTATTTTGAGGCATTAACCTTGCTGTTTGGATGATTCTTGGAGCATTATGCTTCCCTTCCCTATGGCTGGAAGCAGGATATTAATGATTTTATTAAGGCATGAGATTTTGAGTAATAATTTTTTGAAAAAGAATGCAAAAATTTGGAGTTGGATTATATGAGTGAGACAATAAATAATAATTGCTATAAAAATACCTCAAGCTTTTAAGAAGCTAGATGCTGACAAGTCCCTGTGACTACTACCGATTGTTGAGTATTTTAAATACATGTTTTGGAAAGAAACCTACAAAAGGATTTCGAAAGTGCTTTCTAATATTAAATGAAAAAGCACTGCATTTTGGGCTCCGACAATGTCAGTTGGACAGAAGGATTCTAGGTGGGTGAATTCTTTGGAAGATGAAGGGATACTATTATGAGAGAGATATGGAAGGTAAAATTGGCTTTAGTGATATTGCTAAAAAGTAGTGAGGAGTTACTTTTGCACGCTTTGTGGATGGATTCGTTTCATGGGAGTGATATGATTTGATAAGCTGTCCTCTAAGCCTAATTATAGGATTTTTAGACGGAAGTCTAAAACTAATGATTTAAGTGCATATTGCTTTGAAAAAGAAAAAGTAATTTTAGATTGCATTAGAAAGAGTCCCAAAGCTAACACTATTGGAATTAAAAATTAGCAGAGTATAATTCTTCTGTTCAAGTAGAGAAAAAGATGTATCAGACCATGGTATCTATTAGAAATGCATATGTTGCGGCTTATGCTAAGAAAAAGGCAACAGGGAAAATGTCGAGTTGTGCGGACAATTGCTTTTACCTTTCAAAGGATATGGATGGAGAACCATTTTTAGAGAATCACCATATTATTTGGTTGGCAAATAGAGGAACAGATACGATTGATAATACTGCTGGCATTATGCCCAAATGCCATCGTAGAATGCACATTTTAAATCAAAAGAAAGACAGTAGATTTATTATTAGAGATCATAAAACAGTCTACCTGAATAAACGGGGTAAAAATCAAAGAAGTTATGATTTTTACAACTCCTTTATTCCATATCATATGCTGGGCGTAAATTTGTAGCGGAAAACAGAATAATCTGCATGAAAAGTTATGCCGAGGATGGCACTTTTCCATAACGAATAGTCGACGGTTTGCCTGCTTAGCAGATACAATTGCTCGTTTTCAGACTTCGCAGTGTTTCACGAGGGCTTGTACGGAGTTCTGCATATTGACGTAAAGAGCCAGAAAGGAAGACGGATGCCGCTCCGCGAACTGCATTGGTAGTGGAGTAGATATGATAAGCGTCTTCGGAAGAACTGAACTGCATTCTAGAAGGAGCAAGATTGAGTTGGACTAGTCAAAGCCACGATAATCGTAGCAAATGGCATTTTTCATGCATTGATGAGAGCGGCATGAGCGTCTCCGTTCTTATGGTATAGAAAACAAAGGTCAAAACGATTGACCAAAAGCCAAAGAAGAAATAGTTGAGCATCGAAGAGCAGCAGAATTCGTTGCATTTTCATATTCAATATGCACTCTTCCTGAGCCTACCCAGAATTCTCAGTCACTGCAGGGACTTCCCGCTTTGCTTAATACGCCGATGAGGGTCGCAAATAGAATATAAAAGGTGAGGAAGAAAGAGGCAAACAATAAGGCCGAAAAAATTCAAAGTTAAAAAGTTCATTTTATCATCCTTTTGCTGATAGAATCATTCCCAAAATCGATTGTTGAGCGCGGATTCCGTAGTAGAGATACAACGCCATTTGCATCAAAAATATGCATAAGACTATAGTTTTCCATGATGCATAGTCTTTTGTTTGCATAGATCAAAACATAATAGCTTTCATTCTGAATTTCTTTATAGTTAGCGGGTTTTAAAAGAGAAAATATCCGTGATTTTTTGGTTTGAGAAAGTCGGAAAGGAGAATGCAGTTAAGTTCACCGGTTAAATTGGACTTCTGCTAATTGGGCGCAATCTCCAGGGATTTCATAATAGATAATAGTACAATTCTTTAATTCATCCTCGTTCTTCAAGTAGAGGTCACCTCCATAAAAACCGTAGGTTTTCCGTCCCTTATAATTTCAGATATTCACCGTAATAAAATGGGTCATTTCTTTTTGTTGGTGACTTTACTTTCAGCGCTTTTCCTGCAAAAGAAATCCTGCATCGATAAGTGAAGAGGCCTTTGTGCTGCCGACAATCAGTTTCGTTCCGTCAATTTGTGCGGTTAGAGGGGCTTTCCGGAAACCCCATGGTAGAGAGACAAAAGGAAGCCAAAAGAAGCCGGAAGAAGGCTACCCAAGAAAGTGCATTGGTTGTGGAATACCAACGACAGGCTTCCCTGAGAAGAATGAAAAGTCATTCTAAAAACTGAAGAGGGAATGAAGCATCATGAGCTAAAAAGCACGATAAAGGAACTGTAACACAACATTGATGAGACAGCTGCATAGTAGTTTCCGCTTTTGTAATACAAAAAGCAAAGCTTAGAACATTGGAAGAAAGCCAGAAAAAGGAAAAATGTTGGCATCTCGAAGAGCTGCGGAAGTCGTTGCATTTTCATATTCAACATGAACTCTACCTGAAAAGCCTGCCGGGTTATAAATCCACCGAGGGACTTCCCGGTTTTTCTTTACATGCGTATAAAGCCGAAAATAAATATAAAGGTAAGAGGAGAAAAAGAAGGCATACAATAAGGCGAAAAGATAATACAAATCGAAAAGAATCCACTTTTCTTTACTCACTTTCTATAGAGTGTTTTTCTTGAGTAGTGTCGTAATGGCGAGTGGAAATTTATGACATTTTAGCATCTATTAACAGGAACAGTATAGCATTTTATGAAGGGACGAAAAGAAATATAGTATGAAGATAAGATGAGATAAACTGCAAAGTGAACAATGAAAAACTTACTCTATTTTAGGTAAAGCATGGTAAAATCCATCTTTGACAGTTGTGAAAGAGTCAAAGAGCCATAAACGGCGTAATTACACCATTTATGAGCGCTTGTTTTCTTTTTGAATTCTAGCAATATTTCTACTTTCTCGTTGCGGTTAAAATCTTTTTATTTCTCTTTGAGATGACAATCTCGTAATTCGTTCTAAAAACCAAATATTGCTGTGATTCGATCTTTCTGCTGAGATATACCGGTCTGGCTTGAAATTCACTTTTCATAATCCGGAAACATTCTTCAATCAAGGCCTGAGGAGATTTTGGAACGAATTTAACTGTCAAACTACCGTGCATGTTTAAAATGATTCAGGATATTGTTTTCACTTGTTTCTATATGCTATTCTATAACGGATGAGTTATCTATAGTATATACAAAAAGACGAAGGAGGACATAATATCTAATGGACGAAAAGTATTTGAAGTGGTATAACAAGGTTGGTTATGGCTCAGGTGATTTGGCAGGAAATATAGTTTATGCATTTCTTTCGTCATTTTAATGCTATATCTTACCAATAAATATTATCTTATGATTTGCATGGCTTATGTTTGCCATCAGTTTATTCTGCTATGCTGAATATGGGTATTTATTACATGATTTATATTCTTAAGAATGAGAATTTGTATTCCGTGTTTTTCTTGGGCAATTAATATTCCGGTTATTATTGCCATGTGTATTACACCGATGCTGGTTGAAAGATGAATGGTCTATATCGGATGAGATCTTGCCGGCTATATAATAGGTACGGCAGGTCGTGTTGGTGTGATTTTTGCCGGCTATATGGAGAGGTATACGCTTTGATGCTGGCCTTTACTGCAATTGCCGCACTGGGAATGGCGCCTTGGCAGGGAGACATGGGGGCAGTTGTGCAAAGCTGCTCTGAATATACCTGTCTTGCAAAACGCAAAGCATATTGATGGAACGATGTACTCCCTGTACATCTTTTGGAACCAAAGATTGGAGGTGGCATAGGAGTTGCCCTTTGCGGATAGCTACTGGAAGCCAGCAGTGTAAAAGAGTCTGCCGTACAACCAGGAATCCTGTTTAGGTATGCTTTATGTCATGTATTTGTGGATTCCGATGATTTCTGTCATTATGTATACTTTTATCATGTCTAAAATGAATGTTGAAGAAGGCAAATCAACAGCTGAAAAGCACAAATAGAGGGACAAAGAAGCTATTCCTTATAGCCAGAAGGGTTGAGCGCTTTTCCGTTTGGTGTGAGAGTCGATGGTAAGAAAAAGATTGGTGAAGCGACGGCCATGAGGCTATAAGAAAGATCATGGATCTTCAACATAGAAAACGAAAATGCTAGAGTGCACATTGAAAGATTCGAGGTAGCACCTATCATTTCCTTTGTCCGGAGTTTATTAAAACAGTGAAGTATTGTTCTGAACGCCCTTGAGGATAGGTATCAGAGGTTTGCAAAAAGAAAGAGCCCTATGACGCTTAGCATAAAATGGTTTGGATAATCCGGAAAATTTTTCGTGTGAATCAATTGGATGCATAGTGACCATTCATACTATATGGATTGTGCGGATATGGGAAAAACGGATAATCCTTTATCACAGTCACTGAATGGTCGGTGGAGTTTAGCTTTAGCAAAAATGCAGCAGAGTGGGCCCGGCAGCTTTATGAAGAGATTTGATGCTTCCGATTTTGATAAAATCATGGTGCCGGGGCATATCGAACTAGCCGGATATGGGTCGAATTCGCTATATCAATACCATGTATCCATGGGAAGGCAAAAGTATCACCGAGTGCGTATAGCACTGGACAGCACAGAACGAGAGGAAGAATGTTTTCGGAAGCGAACTATGAATCCTGTGGGCTCTTATCTTAAACATTTTGATTTAAAACCGACGATGCTTGGAAAAAGAATCCGCATTGCTTCGAAGGAGTGAGGAAGCGATGTATTTGTGTGGATTAATGGGCGAGTTTGTGGAGTTACTGAGGATAGTTTTACACCCTCTGAGTTTGATCTTACACCGTATATTCGTAGATAATATCCTTGCCCTGACAAGTTCATAAAATGGTCAGCAGCATTTTGGAAGATCAGGACTTCTTCCGTTTCTGGAATCTTTAGAAATGTTACGTTGAAAGCGGTGCCGGATGTCATATGGAGGATGTGGTTTAAGCCTGTATTGAAGCGGACAATGAACATGGAAGTGTAGCGGTGAGCATGAGAGTATCTGCTCAAGGCAAAGTCACTGTCCATGCGCAGTTTGTGTTGAGAGATAGAGAAGGAATGTGGTCGCGGAGAACAGTACGCCATTACAGAGCAAACCGGAAACCTCACGGGAGAAAATATACTACGGAGGTTGGTGCAGATTCAATCTTGGGATAACCACCACCCCTATCATATCAAGCAACAATTGCGTTAAAAATGCCGAGAATGGAGTTACTGGAGCTTGTACCCGTATGATATTGGCTAGAAGAGTAGAAATCATGGATAGGGTCATTTATCTAAATGGAAAGCGTCTCGTCATCACAGGAGTTAACCGTCATGAATGGAGCAAAAAGACCGGAAGATGCATTGGGAATGGAGAGATGCATTCCGATATAGCATGATGATAATATCAATTCATGCGTGACCTGCCCATTATCCGGATCAAATCACTGGTATTTTCTCTTTGCGATGAAGCCGGAATTTTATGTCATGGCAGAGTGCAATCTGGAAAAGCCATGGAGTTTTTCAAAACTCGGTGCTATTGAACCGTCTTGCAACGTGCGAGGTCTATTCCCCAGTGGAAAAAGCTGTTATGGATCGTGCAAGAACCGGCTTTGAAACATTTAAAATCATCCTTCTATTTTGTTCTGGTCTCTGGAAATGGGTCTTATGCAGGCGATGATGTCAGGGCGATGAATGTATTTTTAAGGATAAGAAGGATGGGCGTTTGGTTCATTATGAAAGTTCCTATTATAATAGAGCATACGAATACAATTTCAGATATTGAGAGGTAGGATGTACGCAAAAACCTAGGATGTGGCGGAATATTTAAGTGATAACCGAAAAAGCCGTTTATTTATGCGGTTTATGCACGATATAGAACTCAATGGGCGGTCTTGGGGATTACATGAAGCTGATTGATGGGTCGACCTGTATCAAAGGCGGATTTGTTGGGACTTCATAGATCAGGCAATCTTGGTAAAAGATCCGGTTACAGGGAAGGATGTTTCCGCTATGGCGGTGATTTTGAATCGACCTGCCGTTGAATTTTCACTGCAAATGGTATTTTTATTCATAGACCGTGAGAAGAAACCGGCAATGCAGGAAGTGAGATATTACTATGACTTTATACAGATAATGAAAATTTAAGGGTGGTGTATGGTGATTTTACTCTTGGCGTACATGGGCAGTTGTTATATCCTATGCTGGGAGGCTTGAATCGGTGTGAAGGATGGATGTGAATGGCTGTTTCGCTTGTCCTAAGCCTACATTTTGGAGGCTCTTTGACAGATAACGAACAGAGAGTAGTATTCACATTCAAAAGTGGTCAGTGGCTAGCAGCGGATATGTTTAGCCCGAGTGTCATGGAACGTACGGTCGTTATGGATGGGCGGTGCAGTGTGAGGCACCGGATAACAACAACAGCTATAGTGGAGATGTGTCAGCAAAATGAGATTACGGTCAAAATGTCTGTACAAGACTGATTTCTGTTCCCGTCTAGCAGGTTGTGGTATCATGTACCGTAAATACTTTCCAGGAAGAAATCAAAGTAGATGTACACTACGATGGCAAGAAGGATCTTGGAGATTTCCGGTTTTGGCATGGTTTTATTATGCACGGTTGCAGAGTATATTTATAAAAGGCTTGTCAGGAGGGCAGTATCCGGATCGAAAAAGCGGGTGCGCAACAGGTGTGTTGAAGTTACCGACCTGAGCTTGACTTATATATTGTGCCGCCAGAATGTGGTATGAGAATGGATGCGGAAATGGCGAGGTCCATGACGCCGTGACAGGTCTGGACAACAGCAAAACGGATATTATCCCTGTCACACGCTTCGGATCGACGGCAGACGCCAGTCGTTTCATGCCTGCCGTATGCCACTGCAAGGGTGAAATTGAGAATGCTTTTGCATCATGAGGAATTACCGCCGGCGGGAGAAAGGGCGGTGTTGTGTTGTGGTGCGGTTCGTGACGTGTTGAGTGGACATGAACGGTTGGGGAACCGATGTTGCAGATGCTTGTCCCTACATCAGTGCCGAAAAAGATATCGACTATTCGTTCGTACTCTGTTGCTTTGATGAAGGCTGACCGCAGCATCGTATATTCTAATCTCTTATGGACGAAGGAGATATGTGCGAGGTGTTATTGGTGTAGAGAGTCAAGAGCGCAAACGGCGTAGTGCGCCATTTATGAGCTCTTCGTTTTCTTATCCGGACATTCTTTCAATCCAGAGGCCTGAGGAGAATGGAACGATTTAGCTGTATCAAACTACCGGAAAAACTTACTCTATTTATGTAAAAGCATGGTGCATCAAACCGATTATTTTGAGCGTATAGCAGTAGGCTTTTGGAAATGTGGAGTACATGCGTTATAATTAAAAGTCACATATTTTATTATGGATTGTTAATAGGAACTCGGAAATTATACATGGAATTGTTAATAGGAGTGAGACTTTGCTGAAAGTCTTTGTGGATAAGAAGAATACAACAATCCCGCATTGAAAGGTGATTAAGGGAGCTGAGATGGTAGGGAGAGCTTATCTTGTAAGTACCGGAAATCTTTCGAATGCCGAGCGGCTTCTTACTGCGATTGCACGGAAGGAGGTTCTCCTCAGCTTTTCTTTTTGGATATTGAGATTGAGGAGAGGGAGAAAGCTGGATGTGCGAAAGAAATTCGAAGCAGGGGATCTAATGCGCTACTCCGTATTTGTGACAACTCATTCGAGATTTATGCCGATTGCCTTTCGCTATAAGGTTTCGGCACTGGACTTTCTGCATCGACAAAGCTTTGGATAGAGGAACATGTTTCTGAGCGTGTGAATCGGCTGTGGTGCACGTTGGAAAACTTAGCGCTACTGTATCTGGAGGATTCTTTCCAGTTTTGAAACGGCCATAGCTGAAGTGCGTTTCAGCACTAGCATATTTTAGTGTTGCACTAGCTACACGTGCGTCATAGGGTGATTTGCTACCAAGGAGAAAGAGGTGGAGTTCTGTGCAGAGACTTTCCGACACGGAAAAGGCGTGATTCGAGACTGTACCAATGCTACCCGCTCGCGCTGGTCAGTCCGGAGAACATTGTGAAGATTGATAAAGGGAGAAAATGGCGATATTCCGAGAATCAGAGAGGCTGTCTGATTTCCCGTATAGTATAGAGGACTTCTGGAACGGATAAAGTCGATGGAAAGCAGTAAAAATCTTTTCAGAGGAGATGTAACCTGGAATCTATGATCAATCTGCAGATTGAATATCGTGAAAATCGTCAATGCGATGCTATTCTGTCATCAGATTAGCGATGAAGAAATATGCCTCTTTGGTCTTTTCTCCCTTGTTCGGTTCTTTTTGAGCTGTTGTTTTTCTTTCCACCTTGCTTTTTCGGAGTATTTTGTGGGCTTCGTGCTGTACAGCTTCTATCGAAATCAGGGAGAAAAGGCGGAGGAGGACAGAAGCTTTTACGGTCTTTGTCTACCATTGTTTCTGAAAAGCTTGCTGGGAGGATGCTTGGCCTTCTATGCTTTTCTGCGTTCTTTGGCATTTCCGTTTACAATGAGGCGAGTATCGGCGGATATGATCTTCTGATTGAACTTCTGGTTTTCCTCTCTGTCTTGTCCTCATAAAATCATGAAGAAATCAAATTTTCAGGAGCTAAAGGCCTGAGCTTTGCGCGTGGCTTTTCACCACTTTGCTGCCAATCAATCTCTCTATGATGGTTTACACTGTTTTGATTTGCAACCTTTTGATGCTGCAGTGACAAGATTTTCAGCGGGCGGACGGCCTGCGGGACAGCGGAATAATCTACTATGTCATTATCTTTTTCGTGGTGCTCTATATATCAATGCCGTTTCCAAGGAAAGACGCTGGGAAGCGGAGGTGCAGAACAAAAGGACAGTGAGCTAAAGGCAGCACTTTCGAGTGCACAGTCATCAATGTGGAGGAATTATGCGGAGAAGATTCGCAGTTTTCGGCATGACTATATGAATATCTTAACCGAGCGAGGCTGGAGATTGAGCGGAAAGACTTTGGTACAGCGTCAAAAGCCATTTACAATGCCACGGTTCTTGGCAGCGGAAAGCCCTTACGCATGAGTAAATTTGACCTTGCAAGAATTAAAGCGGATTGAAAATGATGCGGTAAAAAGTATCTTATCCGCGAAGCTCCTGGAAGGCCAAGTGAGGGATAGGAGCTTCTGTGGAGATAGAAGAAGAAGTTTATGATTTTCAAATCGAGCTGCTGGATTTCGTCCAGATTCTTTCTCTATTGCTGTGACAATGCCATAGTGGGATGTCTTGCCTGCTGAAGATCCAATCGCCATCGCCTTCGAGTTCGTGAGGAGAGAGTGCTTTCATGCAGTGGTGGAAAACAGCACAGAGGGCGGAAACTGGAGCTCTCTCTATTTTCGATGAGGGGTATTCCTCTGAGAGGCAGAGGGACTTGGTCTTTATAACGTGCATACGATTACTGGAAAAATGCTTAAAATCTCTAATCAGTACCCGCAGCGCCAATCATCTTTTTCCTCAGACCATTCAGTTTGCAAATAGACCTTGGTGATCTTTTCTAGGTCTATTTTGTGCGATTCTTTTTAGTGATACTCCTTTCAGTCGCTACTATACAATGTTTCTTTCATTCTGTCGGAAAATTACCGTTCGCGACAAAATAAGTACCATTCACGACAAAGCTTATTTTCTCCTTCTGGAACACATTCTATAATGAGCCTCGTAAAAGAAAAGAAATGGAGGTTCACTGAGATGTTTAGAGTAGATGAAATCAAAAGAAGTCCTTTAAAAATAAAGGGTATTAAAAGGTTTCCTTCTCCATAGAGGGAAGGTGAAGGTCGCTTTGAGAATAATGGAGCAGGAAAAGAGTACGCTGATGAAAATCATTGCCGGTCAGCTGGAGAGCCAGAGTTCGGTACCGTGAAGACGGCACTGGATTATCAGACAAATCGCGCATGATGCGGGGCGATATTTTGATCGATGATTTGACGGTTTCGGATTTAGTGCAGCTAAAGGTGCGATGATCAATTGCAATAGATGTGGATAAAGCCTTGGAAAAAGTTTCCTTGCAGGATTTAAAAAGCAATATGTGGGCGGTCTTTCCGGCGGGCAAAGAAGAGCTCCTTACTTCGAGTATAAATTCTCGAAACTGATTTTTCTGGATGAGCCAACCACCGGAATGGACACGGAATCCGTGAGACCGGTTTTGGAGCTTCTCGAGAAGGAAAAATATACCTTCCGTGATTGTTACCCGAGTTTTAACAGATTGATGCTACTTTACGAGGTGATGATCTTAGAGAATGGACAGTGCAGCAGCTGGAATCCGTAGAAGAGATTCACCGGCAGGGAAAAACGATTGAAGAGTTTTATAGAGAAAAGGTTGAAGAAGGCCTAAAAATGATTGGTATGATTCAATTAAAGCAGGTGTTACGAAACAGAAGATTTGTCTTATTTGCAGATTCTTCTTCCACTGGCTACGGTATATGTTCTTATACAATATTCAGGGCGGATAATGCTACCGAATATTATGCTGGGGATTGCCGTTTATCGGTATCATCGGAAACAGTCTGGCAACCTTTAGTAAAAGATCTCCTCTGACATCGGTTTTTATTCCTTTGAGATCCCGATTTTCCAGCAGGATAAAAACTCTTTTGGACCAGACTCTCGGTACCAAATCGTGTTAAATGCCTTGATCTTTGTTGTGGTTTTAGGCGCTGCGACGGTATTTGCCAGTCTGATTAACGGAAGCTGGGCGATTCAGTTTTCTTATTGACCATCATGAGATTTACTTCAGCGTTATCGGCTTTTGTGCCGGGTGAGATTGGATGCCAAACTCATTGATACAGTGGGATTTCCGGTCATTATTCTGGCAGCTTTAACCATTATACCTTTCGCAAGCTTCGGGCGGAAGCGGATTTATTTCCTTGTTGCCAAAGTACAAAAGGATTTTTCCCGGGACTATTATTACACGAACAGTGAATGCAATCTTGTCCGGAAATGAATTCAGCTGAAGGATATGCTGCTGCTTTATCACAACTTATTGCACTGAATATCATTCCTCTGTACTTCCTTGTTCCCCAGGTGAAAGTAGATGAAAACTGAAAAATAAGAGATCTTATGCAAAGAAAAGGAGTCTATGCGAAGAAAAGAGCCCTATGAAAAACCTTCGTTCTTGTCGCTATCTCCGTCACTTCGTTTTGCGAAAATATAAGGCATATTTCAGCTGTTGCCGCGTCTTCTATCCACATGTGCAGACTTTTCTTGTCTTTCGGCACGGCGAAAGAGACACTAAATAGTTATAATTTTGCAAAAATAAATCTGAGACTCGTTACTATGAAGGAAAACTTGCAGTCGAAGTCATGTTGTTAAACCATTCGATGACAGTGGGTTAAGATTTTCTTGTAATTGTTCATTCGTACCAGTAAATATTGTAGTGTTCGTTATGCTGTATCTTCTACATCGATTTTCTTCCCGTCTTGCATGGTGCCAGGATAACTTTCCCTTGGGGTTTCAAAGAGAAAATGCTCTGTCGGAGACAATTCGCAGTTCTCCTTTTAAAGAGATATGTTCTTTATGGGTAGACCTGTCCGAAAGTCCGGTTACATCATCGTATCGTCTTTTCCTATAACTAACGCATATAAATCCACTGTTTTGAGATCTCTTTCATCATTGAGCAGTATTCCGGATTGGATATAGTATTCTGAAATGGGAACCACTTCTTTTAACATTGTTCCGAGGACATGCTCGTGTTCCGTATCGATTCTGAAGGAGGATAAAGGACTTGCAGTATCGGATTTGCGAAATGTCTCGTTCATAAAACTTGCAGGAGCTAGCTCTTTGCTTTGCTTCCCAACGGAACCAATCAAGCTATAAAGTAGGACACTAAGGTCTGGAGCTGCCACAAGAAAGATGCCCAGTCTGGCGAGAGCATCATAAGTGCATCTAGTAAATTCACTGCAGGGAAGAAGCACCTTCATCGAGTGAGGGCGATTAAACCGCCGCAGCAAAGAAACAAAGAACCATATTCCGAGCAAAATAATGTTGTACTCTTTCTTTTCCAAGTGATGGTATTCCGTATAGCTTTCCAGCTATGTCTGATACCGCGTGAGTATTCTGAAGTTCATCTCTTTTCTTTGGTTCTTCTTGGCTCAAATCCATTTTCCGATTTCCTTTCTTTCTCGTATCATAAATGCTAAATAAAGAATACTTCTTTTTACCATTACGCTTTTGTTGTAATGGTAGCCAGTGTTCTAGAGATTTTAACATAACACAGGAGAAGTTCTATGTGATATAATAAAGTATCTTTTGGAGATTTTGATTCGATTAGATTGGGGAGGTAAAGGAGGAAAAAGTGTAGCGAAATCGTACGAAGAGGGAGTTCCGATCAAACCTTGGCCTAACAGGGAAAGCATCGCTTATTTCGAGCAGTGAATATGAGACTCTCAGCCATGTGAAACGGGCACCTCATGGAGCAGGATTTTTCCGCAAAAGCTTCCGCTTCCGCCGAAAGGTCAACTTCCCTTACCTGAGCTTTATGGGCGGAGTCTCCTGTTTTAGATGTCTATTATTTACTGGCGGAGACGGTGGAGAAAGGCAGTTGAGTCCGATTTGCGGTAATGCTGATTAATATTCATTACCGGACAATACGCTTCTTTGGGACGTGGTATAGCGGCGTGCGTATCGAGGAGAAGAAGGTTGCTTATGTTAATGAGTTTTGATGTTTTGTAGCAGCTCGGAGAAAATCCGAGAAAAAGTGCAGGTGGAGACGAAATCTAGAGGAAGGGTGCTTACATCATGGGACTTCTACTTCCATCAAAACCTCATTAAACGGACGACCCTCCTGCCGAAGTGATTGATTGTAGCTGTGGGGAGGCTTTGCATTTTAAATCAGCTTTGGAATAGTTGATCAAGAGTTTTCGGTTCCCTTAGGAATAGTAAGGAGGGCTACCCTGATTGTATGTATCTGTCGATTAAAAGGAATTTATTACAACAGAGACAGGAACACCCGTTTTGCAAAATATCTTCTGCTTCATTTTGACGGCGATATATTCTACACGAGCACTTACTGTTGCATCTTTCATCATATCACCACCTTTCTGCTAATTTGGCAATGCAATGTGTTGTAGTTACAATACATATTGCTTCACCATCTTCAGGACTAGATGTATTATAATATACCTACCATCGGTAAGTTAAGAGAAGTGGAAGCATTTGTTTTTGCGTTGAATATTCAGGATAAAGAAATCGAATATTTATGATAGAAAGTAGGAGTAGAGCTGGATCTTATTCAGAAGATAAAGCGGATGGAGCTTTACATGCTATAAAAGCGAGAGCAAATATTTCGCATCGTTTACCTTCTACAATTCATGATCCGGATAAATTGATTTATGCCGCAGCAGGAGCTTTCAAGGATTTGTGGATGAGAGTTTTACAGACAGACGGGCAAGAGCCAGTTTTGATATTACAGGAAGCTTGGTGATTGATGGCGGGGATGTGTCCCGGAAAGGAAGCTTATGGAAGAAATAAAATTACCTAAGAAGTACCGAGTATGTTGCAGGAAATCCAAAACATGGCTCCCTATGAAAGTTTGTGGCAGCTGGAAGCTTTTGAACAGAAATATCATCCGCATCAAAATCTTGCGGTGAGAGCCGGATGATGAGCGACGTAGTGTGAGGCGAGCGAGTGCGTCATACTCTCCTTTTAATGCCTTTTACGGATAGTGTTATTATTCCAGTAGCCAGAATATATGATGGCCATGTGCTGCGTAAAAGAAAATCGGACGGAGGCGGAAGTCATTTCGGCTCTTCAAGAAGAGCAAAAGTGAGCCTAATGGAAGAGAAGAAATGTCTTAAAGGCTGCTTGCCAGCGCTACAGTGTGCAAGATTCTCCTGGTACTATGCAGGAGGATGTTTTACCGGAATCAAGAAGCAAGAGAGTATCAGCCGTCAGCACCGAAAACCAGCTTCCGTGATGGCTTGAAGAGCTGAATTCCGAGAGAGACGATAGATGAATTGACTTTTGAGTTACTTTTTATGAAAGACGGTCCGGAGGATTCTGAGTGGACTATTATGAAAAGAATCAGGACTTACGTCTTGGAGAAAGTGTATTTACAGAGCAAGCCTATGTGTTGCTATCGGTATCTCCGGACAAAAGAACTAAAGGTATTGGAGTGATGGCGGGCGCTGGGCAGCAAGCTTTGGGACGCTTCAGCCTATTTCGCAGGTTCGTCCCATGACTAACTACGTATCCTTTATGCCATGAATATTTGGAAAGGAAGGAAGAGGTTTATTAGGGTAAGAGCTATCTTCGGATAAAGTTCGAATAAAAGATTAGGAAGGGAAAGGACAGAAGGACCGTTAGAGTGATCCAAAATCGGTAAGGAAGCTATATGAATTTTCTCATGAAAATATCATCTCGCAGGAAGAAAAGTCTCTTGCGAAGTGTCACGCTACAGAAGTGATGAACCAAGCTGCCATGGACTGGGAAAAGGGAGAGTTTATTTTTATGGCATCAGCAGGCGCCACGGGATGGAGAAATTGATTCCTTTGCCGAGAAATCCGGCCGGAAACATTGTTGAAAGCCTGCCTGGCAAATCAGCCGAATCTCTACTGAAACGAGGAAAGGGTCTATCAGAGACTATGAGCTTTGAGAAATTAAAGGCTTTGGAAAAACGAATAGCGACGGAGAGTGGTGTTTTATGAAATATAAGAGGATTGGAATAGAGAATGCAACGAAAGCTTGAAGCGTTATATGTTTTGAGATAGATAGCACGACAGATCTTCGAAAAGGTATCTACGATTTAATTCGAAAATAGAAGACAAGGAAAAGGAGAAACGACTTTTCCTCCCAGGTATGACGGAGAACTCCATCAAAATTCACTAGGAAAATGATGGTGGGCCGTGATTTTACTAGCATACTGCCTAAAGTTCCGAGAGAGTCGGGACTGCCAAAAGACTATTATGAACAAAATTTTCCGGAGGCGTCTCGAAAGAATTATATGAAAGAGGAAGTCTTTCGGATAAAGAGTTGAAGAGGAACTGTGATTTCACGACTAAGGCAATGCCAGAAATCTAAGAAAAGCACGGAGAGCAAAGAAAGATGTTAACATTCTGTTATAGATTTTTATTTTGGGATATTGCATATAAAATGCAAGCGTTGTTTATGGAAGTAATAGAGTGAATGGTCGAGTTCGTTTAGAAGAAATTACTCATGGATGTAAAGATTCTTCCGAGACTTAGAAGTCCCTGTATCCTTCGGTTATGATAAAGGAGAACAACAGGAGTCCAGAGGATTTCAAAGAAGATAAGAAAGCCGATTCACGAAGAAAAAGAAACATAGATTCAAGAGAACAAAAGCAATAGGAACCATAGGAGTTAGAATAGAATAGAGAGATAACAAAAGCAATGAGAATTAAAACAGTATGCAGAACAAAATCCTTAGAATCAAAGGTTTCAGACAATGAAGTTTTTAGAGGAAGCGCGGGCATATCGGAGAAATATGTGCTGACTTGCGAGGAAGCTGGTAAAGATTGAATCCGTGCGGGACGACGCTGCGGCACAGAATGAATGAGCTCCATTCGGCAAGCGTACCACAAAGTGCGGATAAGACGCCTGGAGATCGAAAGTAAAGCGAGACGGCTTAACTCCAGGTGGAAAAATAGTCAGATGGCTATGCCGGTGTGTCGAGTGCAAAATCTGGAAGGAATCGGTAGGAGATACTGGGACGCTTGGATATCGTTTCCCATCGGAGACGGCTGGCACTTTGCCTTGGCAGGAGAAATTGGGACGGCTATATGTGGGAGGAGGAACTGTGATGACAAGGGCCCTGCCATTTGCGGCGTATTATGCGATGAAGATATTAAAGGATAAAAAGGGCTATAACTAAGCACAATATCGAATGATTTTAGGTACGGATAAATACCTCTACCGGCATCTTTACTATAGAGGTGCGTAGAATCCTATTATGGGGAATCGTGAATGCGGGAGTTCTAACCTCTACGCGGAAAAGAGATTCGGACTTTAACGCTGAAGGAAATTGATTCCCTGCATAAAATCCATACAGTCCGGCGGCTGTCTATTAATCGGTAAGGCGGATATGGTAGTAGATAAACCGCTGGAAAAATATTTTGAAAAGTTCTGCTTACCAAATGGACTAAGCGGAGAATGTCTCATCAGGATAGGAAGGCGCGCATTATCATATTGATAGAAAAACGCCACACTTCTCATACCCATAGGCGTAGGATGCACGCTTGATCGAAGATGTTTGAGAATTTGATGTTGAGCTGCTATAACAGTACCTTCGGCTTAAATGCAGTGAAGCTGTTCAAGGATCCATATGGTGTCGGACTGAAGGTGGATTGTGACGGTATACCATGGGCCCTTGACCTTTAACTTAAGGTGAGCAAATATTAGTAATGGGTTACTTTACGCTTGGACACATTATCCGAATAGATAGCGAAGGCGATTTGCTAAGGGTGGACGCCATTCCAGAGTCACCACATATCGATACGACAACAGTAGACGATTCTAGTAAGCTTCTGAACAATCCCGGATAGTGAAGACTCCATTAAAACTTGTCTGAAGCACTACCATTGCCTTTAGTGGAATATACCTATACACCACTTACTCTTCGTATCAACGGAGGTACCTACGCTTGCAGCTTTGAAATTTGCCGCCTTTGATTCGATTTTTCCGACAAGAGAATATGCATCATGGGTTGAGGTGCAGACTATGTAGCAGACGGTTTTGAAATAGAACGATGCTTTTGTGTACAATTTATACAACCTCTATGATTTAGCATGTGAAAAAATAAGAGCATTTAGAAAAAGGGGACAGAATGATGTGAAGTGCCCCTAAAGATTAGACACAAGCGTATGGTTGCTTAAGCTGCTACATGTTTTCACTGCAACCAAGAGGCTAAGCCACATATTGGGACTCATCCATCTGGTTTCTGGTTTTTGGGAACCATCAGCTTTTCACTCTACTTTTCACTGCTCATATAATTCATGAATACTCCAAGCAGGAGATGCCAAAAAGATAGTAACTTGGAGAGGAAAGAGGAGAAAAGACTGGCTATACGAAACGGATAGACCTATTAAGAAAAAAAAGCCAGGAGCTATTTTTTACTAAGTAATACTCCGCATACACCACTATGGGATAAATATCCCTATATGAAAGCAAACCAACCTGAGTAAACAGCTCATGGTTTAAATACTCCTAAGCTCTCGAAGCCCAGGGTATCCCATCCACCACTGCCTGCCCGTTCTCATAATCTTTACCGTAGCTTTCGGCATCATATTTGAGCAAGAGGAGTGTTAAGGCCTTAAAGCGGTCATAATCGGAAAAGGAGATGTTTACATTGGGGATCCGCTTCCAAAATATCAACTAATAAGGTATCTTTCAGTGGTTGCGTCAACATGACTGTCAAAGACCCTGTGCTTTCTCTCTTCCTTCGTTTCCCAAGTCCTGCGCTTTCTTTATTGCCTACATCTTGAGAGAAGTCTGAACCTTCCTCTTCAGTAACAAATGTCAAGTCTCGCCTTTCTCCCTTTCCTGCTGTCCCATGTCCAAAGGTTTGAGAGCCCTGGGGCGGATATGGGTTAATCCTGCTGTCATTTTCAGCACCACAAGAAACTTTCCGTTTTCATCGAAACCATGGTAGATGATGTAAATAAAGAGGTCCGACATTGTCAAAACTCCGCCTTATCCTGTTCTCGGGTGGAACTTCTTATGTTCCTCGACGATATGTACCAGAAGCGCTGGGTGATGATTTTCACATCTCTTCCGATGACATTTTGCTACAGGAGAAACTCTGTGCTTGGTGTCGGTGTAGAAGCAAACCAGTTCATTTCATCTACATAGGAAAGATCCACAGACATATGCTGATAAATCAGATTAATCTGCAACAAGGTAAATTTACCGGTGCTGACATTCATTCTCTTCCTTGTTATTAAAACCATACTTTCCTAATAGATTGGCAAGCTCTTCTGCAAAGGCAAGAACAGAGGAAAGACCGGAGGGGAGCACCGACTGTAAAGTTGAGGCCGAAGAAGGCCAGCTGGTGCCGAACTTATCTGCCTGCACGCTAATATAGGCAAAACCGATTTCTGGTCTCCCTCAGCCATATAACGGAACTCTTCTTCGTTGATCATTTCCAGGAGGGTAGGGTAGAGGATATTTTCTTCCTTGTCCATCAAATCCTTTTATCCGCCACAAGCTCATACAACGGTAAATTCTCTTCCTTATCCTCTAAGAGAAGATTGGCAACCTCTTATCCCGGATAAAAGTCATCAAGATCCACATGGTGGTGGTAGGACAGGTAAAAGCCTTTCTTCTCAAAACCAGGTATAGGTGGTTTTAACTGGACAAATGAATCTTAATTCCAACAATTCTTCGCAAAGTTCAGCCATTGGTTTTTAATAAGGGATACTGCCAATCCTCCGGAAAGGAGCAATTCCTTCATTTGGCATTTCCACCACGATAGCAGGGGAATGGGATGATTTGCCGGAGCTCTTGATCTTTGTGACTAAAACATCACGGGAAGACCTGGCATAAGCGGATATCTTCCTTAATGCACTCGTCTTCCGCTTTCTACCATTTCACGCTCGATGTGTGGCCAATTTCTGGGGAGCCGGTGTTGTACTCTATCTTTAAGGTTTCTGGCTTCTTCCAGATATCTTTCCCCTCATCATAGGCGGATTTAATTTCATGGACAATTTCTAATTTCTTAGCATCAATATTTTGAAAATTCTCTCATAGCTTGCCCTTCAGGGAATATTCCTATCTGCTGATCAGTAGATCAGAAAGGAAAATAATATCGCATAGTTAGTTGAAGATTACAACATAACATCCTAGCAAAAGAAAGAAAGAAAGAAATAAATATCAAAATTTACATATCAAATTCTAAAAGAGATTTTCATAGATTTTCTCTAGAGCCATAGTCTTCATAAGCTTATGGAGAAAATATCTTCACAAGAACTTAGCTGAAAGAGAGAATATATTAATGTGTTACATTAGGAAAATACTTTTTCTTGACTAAGTTTTCTGTTAAGAAATCCGAAGATCAGGACCTATAGCCTTGGAGCAATAGCGAGGAAAAGCAGAATATTTTCTACGAAATATGGGTCACGAACTGCACGCTTGCTCGCATAGCTTCGCCTGACTGAGGCGTGGACTTGTGGTCCACTATGCTCTGCTTCAGCTAAAAGCAGGTCCCTGCAGGCGCTTGGTCTTGTGCAGGACAACTTTTTCATGATGAGTTTGTCCTTTTCGCCTAGATTGGGCGAGGCGTGGGCTGTGGTCCTGCTCACCCCTTTCGCATAAGCAAGTTCCTGCAGACGCCCAGCGGTCTCGTACAGGACAACTTTTCTGATGAAAAGTTTGTCCTTACGTGGCACAGATACTAAAGCGACTGCGTTTCTCTTGTTTTTCGTGAAGTATCGAGCTCAGAACCACCCCTCATTCAGACGTATATTGCAAAAGGGTCCCTTTATTATTTTACAATTATTCACAGCTCCTCTACTACAGCTAACTATCTTCTTCTTCCCAGAATAGTTCATCTAATGTTTTCCCTAGTACATGACAAATGGCGAGACGAGGCGGATGTGGGGTTATGGTCGCTTACCATGGCATTGATGGTTTTGCCTGCTGCGCCTACCCGAGATCCGCATAGCTCCTGTTGAGACAGATCTTTTTCTCAACTCGAGGCGGATTTTAAACGGAAATTCTTCGTGCTTTCACCTCCTCTCCATCATTCTTCATTCGATTCTTCAGTAGCATGAGAATCAGAGACAATGGCAGATGCTAAGAAGGAGCGGGAACTGTAAAAGCGGCTGCTGGGCAGCCTCGGCTTAATCCACATTTTATCGGAAGCTATTATCAACGATATGCATGACGTTCGGTACACTGAACATAGCCCACGTACAGTAACAACCATATGCTGCTAAGCCCAGAGACGCATCGTGAAGAGGCGGTACCCCATCAGAATAAGTCCTGAGAGAAGAATGTGGGGAATAATCCGGCTTCCTGTGCTTTTCAGTTGGCTCGTGAGAGGCTGGCTATAGCATGAGGAGTCCCATGGTGGTGGCGTGGCCCTTCCCGCGGACGATTACCTTCATCATAACAATCCTGTTGTTTTCTTACTCAATCTGTTTCGAAAAGAGAACTTAAGAAGACCCGCAAAAACACCTGCAACGATTCCCTAAGTTGAAACGTTCATTAACTCCTTTCCTTTTCTTGCATTCTCCTTTTGGGGAGGCTTATTACGTATTACAAAAATATCGTAAATATTTTTACTGACCAATATACACCTTGTTCCTATAATGTCAAGTATATTTTACCATCAAATAAAACTTTCTTCAGGAGTGTCCGTCTCGATTTTCTTTACCGATCGTGCATTCTCCAAAAGTTCTGCTACAATGAGGGAAACTTCATTTAAGCAAATGAACGAAGGAAGCTTCGGACTCAAGAATCTTTACAGTTAAAGACGAATTCTGATAGCACATAGCAGAGTGAAAAACATGGGGCATTAATAAGGAAACAAAGTGAGATGGGAAGATGTTATTTTATTTTCCTTCCGGAAATACCAAGCACGTAACAGAGAAGTAAAGACCGCAAGGAAGAAATGATATCCATTGAGGAAGCCCTGCAAGGCAGAAAACATCGTATACGGTAGAGACGGAAGGTTTGGATTTTAAGCCTACCTATAGCAGGGTTTCAGCATTGTTTATGCGTTCTTGGAAAAGTTGAAGCAGTATGAAACAAAGCCTACCTTTTATGTATTCGGAACGACAACGGGGGCAGCATCTTCGATTGCGGATAGTCTTTAAAAGAAAAAGGTTGAATTCAGATACGAAATTCGAAAATTCGTATGCGGATACCTGAACTGTGCACGATGTATTATCAAACTGTTCAGGTGACGAAGATGAAAATAATGGTATAGATGGATAATTCTTCCAATTTTTGTGTTTAAATTTTGTAAAAATCACCAAAATTTATGATTTTCTTTGTTTTGAGTTGAATATGGATTGAGGTGGATGTCGGTGAGGGAAGATGCGAAAAAAATATAATAATGTAGAGGCTGTTGATGGCCATCGGGTGGCGAGTCTTTATATTTCGACTAAGGTTCCCGCAGACTATGGCACCGAGAACCACACTCTGTGGAGGTGCATACACTAAACATATTGCAGATAATCGGGTATTACCGTGACGGAATTGGCGTGGGATACTAAAGTAAAGGCCATTTACAAATTTAAAAAGCTGGAAAATCGCGGTTTATCGATCCACAGAACCCTGCCGGTGATAATCGAACTCCCTTGTGTTGACAGAAAAAGGCGAGAAATACTTGATGCAACATCGTAAAAATACGATGGTCCAGTTTGGAGAATCTATCAATCAATGCGTTTTTGCAGTTTAGTGGGGAGGAGATGAATATAACCTTTAATGTTTTGGAAGCTGTGGTTGAGATGTAAGACGTGAAGTACAACAAATCGTATGAAACAAAACACAGCTAAGCGTAAAAACTTATAGGATAAAACATAAAAATACTGTAAATTCTTGTAAAGGAAAACGGCTTTTAGATGTTATGCACTAACCGAATAGTTTTCTTTCATCTCATCAACGTTGTAAGAGAGGCCTATGAAATATCCGGACTATTTCTATAGGGGTTCTGTACAAGAGCTGCAAATATGAGATTGAGAAAATATAGACGTTTGTACTAGCTAATCATAAAAGCTCATAAAAAAGATAATATATCATAAAAATTTACTATGTATATAATATATTAGTATATATTATTGTGAGAAAGATATTTTAATAACAATAATAAATTAAGCATAATTTATAAAAGCAGCATTGACAAATTAAAAACGCAGTTTAGAATCTAAAACATAATATGTTATCCCAGGAGGTTAAAGTAAGAAATTCGTGCACTGGTACGATGAAGTTATTGACGAAGAGGTAGATTCAAAAAATATTCCGTCTATCCGGGTGGTGTGATTCCCATGTGGATTGCAGACAGTGACTTCAAGCACCTCAGCCCGGTTGTTGATGCGTTGGTTGAACGTATGCGTCAAGGAGTGTGGATATACCCCGTAAGTTCTCCGTCTAATGGCGGCTGCAGTAGATGGCAGAAAGACAATTCGGATAAGTGCATCGATGCGGTAGGGTGTGCCGGGAGTTGTCTCAGAGCATGTTGTGCAATACGTGCATTGGTCGCGGGGACAATATTGTATTCGAACTCCATGTTATCCTCCATTTTTGATTTATCAGTTGCAACAGGAGAGAGACATTTACTGAAAAAATGGGAATGATCTTAAGGATAGGCGTTATGAAATTGATTGATGATTTCGGTCCAAACTAAAAGATTCCAGAACGAAACTGTTCATCTTGTGCAATCCGCAGAATCCCTAGGCGTGTATTTACTAAAGAGGAGACTGATTCGTCTTGGGGAGCTTCTTAAATATCATGTGATTGTGATTGCAGATGAAATTCATAGTGATGTGGTGTATTCCGGAAACAGGGCATATTCGCTTTTGCAAGCTTGGCAAAGATTTTGGGATGAATATATCTTTATAGTCAATAAAACCTTTAATGTTAGAAGTTTTCGTGCAGCGGCTTTTATTGCTGAAATCCGCTTTTGAAAAGCGGCGGTGCTGTCAGCAGTGGTGAATAACTAAAGCCTCGGTGAGAATATTGCGGTACTCTGGCGACCGCCTACGAGCAGTGTGATTACTATGAGTCAACTGATTCCTTATCACCAAGAGTAATCGTAATTATGTGGAAAAAGCTTAAAGATATGGATGGAATAGATGTGGTTCACCCGGAAGAACATATCTGCTACTCTGGCTGGATTGCAGAAAATTGAAGATGAAGCAGAGGTGGAAAAATTTTTGTTGAAGAAATGAAATTGGGGTTAAATAACGGACTTGGTTTCAGTATAGAAGGAAACGACTTTAACTGCGTATGAATATGGCGTGTCCGCGATACGGTGGAAGGGTATGGGCGTGGTTATGGCAACAAAAATTTGATTTCATAAGGAAAACAAATGAGAACGAGGAAAATTTTAGCAGCCTTATTGTGTTGGAGTCATGGCGTGTCTATTGGAGCGCGGGCAAAAGAAAAACATGAACTCAAGCTGTGAAGGGTGCTGCCAGCGATGAAATACGGTTTTCTAAAGAATATCAAGTATTGTTCCTAGGAGGTGGATACAACTCGTATTTGGCGGATACAGCCGGGGAAGGACTATTTAACGGGCATTCGATTATTGTTGAAAATAACGCGGCAGGAGAATGGTGAACGCTTCTGTTGCCCAATGCTGAACTCCAGATGGATATACACTTTTGGCTTGTTCAATAGTACTGCTTTGCTAAAAGAAGTGACATTTACGCATGGTAAGCTTAAGCAACTTTGAGGATGGTTTGCTTTGATCCCGAAATTTTGTGGTGCCTCCAACATCTCCTTAAGACCTGGGAAGAATTTGTAGCCTATGCCAAGGGAAAATACCGTGAAGCTTGCAACGCGGGACATTCTGCCCATCATATTGCGGCATACAGTGTAAAATTCCGGTTTAAGTTTGAATATTTGCATAATGACGCTTCTATTCAGATGCAACAACTGATGAGAGGACATTGTGATGCAGCTATGATGGCATGGAAAGCTGTTGGTGCAGTGGTACTGTCATCGGATTAACAGGTGGTACCGAAAAGCGTAATTCCGGATGTACCAACTTTGAAATGGAATTGGAACCATGGTTTGCCGGTGCATTTTCGTTGGATATACTGGTCAACGGTACCGGATGATGTATATCCGGGTATTGACGATGAATTTAGTAAAATAACGACTTCCGAAAAGTTATTAACGTTATGAAGGAAAGCATCAATTCCTTACTCTTATAAGGTACCCAACGAATTTTAAGGACTAGTTCAATATTATAAGACGTGAGAACTTCGGTTTCCTGAACTGAAAAGGAAATAAGACGGAGGATTATTATTGAGCATTCGCATACTGGTATGTATCTTTTATAGATAAGTTGTAATCGCCAGACAAAAAACAATTGATTATCGGGCAATGCCTGTTTGTTTTATTACATTGTCCCTTTTAGTTATTGTCAGTGCTGTCCCAATGGGAAAGGAAACTTTCTAATATGTCGGCAGTTAATATTGCTGCTTTATTGCCATATACCTGTTCTTTGGGTCTGCTATTAAAAGAATGCAGTTGTAAAGCTGGAAGCGTAAATGGGAGGATTGAATTACACTGCTGATTTTAATTGTGCTGTCTTGATGAAAAAATAGGTACGTGATTGGTACTTTTTACTATGCGTGTTCATTATCCATTTTCTACGAACTTTATAAAAACCTTATAGTAACTGCACTTTGTGCCATATTAACCATGTGTGCTACCTTTACAATGGTATTTAGCTGATGCTGTCAGTGCCTGTAATGATTTTTTGAATTTCTGAAGGGGGAAAATAGTGGTATTTTATTAGAAGCTTGAGAGAATTGTTAAAAACAAGTGCATTGCTTACGCACGTTATTGACTTGGTGTTGGATCTTTACTTGGGATTAAATGAAGAAATCTCCGTTTAAAATCCGCTCGACGAGAAAAAGATCTGTCTCAACAGGGCTTGCGGATCTGATGAGTCAACAGGCAAACCATCATGCCATAGAAAAAAGGGGACATAACCTACCATCCACCTCTGCCTCGCCATTTGTCATGTACTAGGGAAAACATTAGATAGTGTGTTTGGAACTGTGGGGCTGAAACAGGGGATGCGGAGGTCTGGGCCGATGCCTGACAAGGCGGTTCAGCAGTATCCGTTGCAGTGGACAAACTTTCGTCGGAGGTCACTGTCTGACAGACCCATGAGACTAACTGAAACAGAAATGACGATCGGACTGAGGTCCGCTCAGTCAACAGTCGGTTTCGTCGGCCGTCACTATTTGAACCAGACCCGCGGTTTGAGCTCAAGATGAAACCGGTGGACTGGTCACGCTCGATCGAGCAATGGCGATGAACCTGTTGCGTGAAGCGTGCTGTTTCCGCAGATATGAGGTTCGGAAAACGGTCGAATGACCGTGGCCACGATGCTCTCTTTCGGCAAGACCTGTCGCCAGCTGTTTAAAATCTATGTCTTGGGGAAGTATCAATTTGTTATCTAACTCTGTCTGTCATCCCTCTGATCGTAGATAAATATTCGGGCGCTGTTAACTATTACATA
>BNJU01001651.1_pt1 | contig 40345 bp, 46 predicted proteins | sample 8539281 | NCBI WGS metagenome assembly BNJU01 (sample SAMD00202456, study PRJDB9452) | human saliva metagenome | isolation source: human saliva | place: Japan
CTTTTGCCTACCATTGCTGCTTTTCTTCTGAAACATTCCAAATAGTGTTACACGGCGATTGGAGGATGCTTTCAGAGATTGCACCAACCTACAAAAAGTAAATATAGGGAATAGTGTTAAAGATTATAGAAATGTCAGCATTTAACAACTGTACCAGTATAACACAGATTTCGAGGAGAGCAGTCGTACCACCAACCCATGGCATAAATGCTCTTGACAGACATTAATAAATCTAAATGTAAACTTATTGTCTCTATAGTCTTGACGCCTATAAACTAAAGCAGACCAATGGGAAGATAATAGATGGTGACATACTGGCATTACAAACACTATTTATAATAACTCAGGACTTGCTGATGTCTACTTACAATAGATGGAACAAAACGTCTAAGCAAAGCAAGCACTGACGAAAATTAATGCTTTGCCCATAAGGGTATGTATATTGTCACGGTAAAAGATAATCATCAAATAATTGATACATCAGCTTTTCTAAAGTCACGTATTTTTCTTGCTTGTTGTATGTTCGTCGACAAAGAAAGATGAATAAGAACAGAAACTTACAAGAAAAACATTGAGGGCTTATATAGAAAAACCTTATTACCATACAGCAGCAAATGAGCAATCATTTGTGCTTTTTCATTATTCTCGTACATATCAACACAAGAGAGTTATATTTGCAAAAACGAAAAGGAGTGTATATATGATCAAATTCAAGAAAAACAAGAGAAGAACATATCGCTGGTATCAAAGCGAGCTATTGAGCGAGAAACGAGAATTTGAGGAGAGCCAAAAAGAGTTTGTAGATATGCGTAAGCGTGGGCAGCATTGAAAAGAGCAGTATGAAACCAGCTGCAAACCCCAGACCTAAAAACACCATTGGAATTTACCATCGGCACCATCAGCAAGCATAAACACATGATGTGATGAGGATTTAACACATCAAAAAGATGGTAGAAATGAGTTACTATTCCCATTAAAATGAGATATAAGTAAGCCCCCAACGCCCAACATATACGGATAAATCTTATCGGACATAATCTGTTAAGGACTTTGCCCTTTCAGAAAGTCAAAACCAGCAATCAAGACTAAGGAAAAACCAAACTCATAACCACTTTGTAAGAAATATCACAACAGAATTGATTGGTGCTTAACTACCTTCGAATCAAGGCCGAATTGACTTTGCGCTGTTTGTTCTTTTCTGTCTCGGTTCTGTATTGGTGTGGTTTCTAATCTTCCTTATAGTTGGTTCCAAAGTTTCTGCAAGGAGCGGTAGCCCGAACTCCCTGCCTATTTCGAAGCCTTTGAAAGATTGTCCTCTATGAGAACTTCGACGCTAGATTTTACTCCCTGCTTGTTCTTCATGCGCTCTATGGTAATGCCGTTCTCAGTCCAGCTCGTGAGAGGAACATAGGAATGCCCGTGATGCTATACATTTGTATTTATCAAGCAGATATATACATTTTGGTAGTTCTTTTCTTGTTTTCCTCCCTTGTAGGGACTGGCTTTTGCCTTTTGGTATTTCTCTCCGTCTTGACCTCCTTTTGCGATGGTCAGTTTTCTCCGCTGATGTCCCTCCATGCACCCCGCTGCCCTTGTTGCTCAAAAGTGGTGGCATATACCTTCCCACAGACTGATGCGGTTAGCAGTGTGATATGTTTGTTGTCGCACCCTTGTGCGTTACCGCCACCCATTGGTGGTTTGTCAAGTCCCATTTGCTTGGCAAATAAATGGGTTATCACATGAGTTCGACACGGGCAGTTTTCTCGTCCTGCGTTGCGATGCCGATTTCGATACGGAGAACTTGTTCTTGCAGCTGTTACTTTCTGCATAAGGGTATCTCACGGCAGTGTCGGAGATTTACTGCCCTAGTGCTTTCTGCTTTTGGCCTTTGATGCGCTGTTTCTCCTCCAAAGGCTACTCAACCTGATGAACTCCGTCTTGTTCATCTGGCTTATTGCCTTCTGCTGCTATCAGGCAGCTCTTTCCTCTGTATTTCTTCACTAAGTTTTTGTTTGAGAGCCAATCATTATGGATATCCGTTGTTTCAATTCTAATGCCGACCATTAGAGAACGGGAGGATTACGGTCTAATCTCCTGACTGTTTATCGAGGGGCGCAGCGCATGCTACAAACTGACGTCTGCAAATGCTACCCCTAACAGACCGTTTACGCACAAGGCGTTTTGTTGCGTACAAAAGTAATACGGCATTCCCGTGTCTGACTGCGTTCGTACTCCCACCGTCTCAGTATGCTTTGACAAATGTCCGTTTTCATACTCCTGAAAAGGGTTGAGGGAGGTGAAAATGAAAGAGATGTTCCCTCTTATCCCCCTCGTCCTTTCGTCGGTTTACAATCTTTCTCCATTTCTCTATCCTCACCATATTCCTCCAGATGAAGGCGCACGATGTTCTCCACAAACTTGAAAAGGTTGCCCTTTCGCTCGCCCAATCTGCGCACGATGAAGTCCACCTGCTCCTGTGTCTCCCTGCTCAGATAGAGTGCCTTTTCGGCCTATCAATTTAGTTTGGAACAAGATAGGCTTTGCTATAGTTTCAAGTGTCTTCTTTTCTCATCTGGCACTGATGCGTTTCTGAACAGGTGCGTTCTACAGATGCAGTAACGCATCCTGTGATGACGATATGCTGCTCTTTGTCTGAATTCTCCGGAATACCGACTGATTCCTTGGATATTCTTTTTCTGCTTCCTGACCTCTTCCCCATTTAGGGGAATCCGTCTTTTGTTCAGCTGTCCTTGAGCAGTTTCTCTTCATTTACTAAGTGCATGCAGGTCATGCCCCTCGTCTGTTGTTTTCTTCTTTCCATTGTTTCTATCCTCATTTTATGTTTAACTTGTTTTGTACCTTGATGAAATTGGTTTGAGGTTGTACGTATTCAGTGATTGCTTTTCTGCTGTCCACGCACCCTGTGGATATGGTACTCGTTGAGGTCTTTGAACTGTCCGTACGCACGGACATATCTCCACCTGAAAACCTGCCCTGATAGAAATCATTGGTTGCTTCCGTCCTGCATCATCATTGTCAAGGAAGGCACGGATGGGTTAGGTGTCTGTCGTTCAGATAGCGGATAGCCCTTTGCAACGTTGCATTACGGAGTTCATCACGAGGCAGGCACTCGTTACTTCTTCTTTCATTGAAAGGAGAAAGGGAGTCCATAGTCCCTCGAACACGCAGACCGCTGTATCTTATCAGCGTCCTTGTCTCTCGACGTCTCATGAATATCGGAGTAATGTCCTTCAGGGGCAAATCGTTCCCTTGAACGTACCGTTATCCCGTAAGCTCCATAACCTCCCCGATTGATTGGCAAAGCCGATGGCTTGATAATGCTACCTTACCTCATAGCTGATACACGTGAGGAATGTCTACGCCTTTTCATGTCGATGCAGCGCTCTTCTGTGAGTAGTCCTGCAAATGTGAGCGGCAAGGTGTCTGATATACCTGTCAGTCTCCTTGTCCCACCATTTGTAGAGGCTGCCTGTCTGATACTTTCCTGCTTAGAAGTGTCTGTACCTCTCTCTATGAGGGCTGTGCGCAGCATCATGACGCGTTCCGCCCCAAATGACGGATGGCTTCTGACAGTGCTGCATCGCTCCATGCGCATATAGAGGTCGATGATGCTTCCGCCACGTGCCCTCGTCATAATCTATCCAGAGGTTCTTTTCTGTGTCCACCTTTGAAGCTCGGATGCGTTTCTTCACGAAGCGGTGAGCGGTAGAGGGCGTAGGCTGGTGTCCTGCGTACTGGCTTTGATACCTTTCTTTCAAGATACTCCACTATGGGGTATCGCTTTAATGCGTGATAAATCTTCTTCTTTCATTGTCATTATAATTATTGGTTGAACATTTATTCTTTCTGATTTTATATCGGATTATATTTTGATTATACTGATAGAGCAAACTTCATTTATTCTTTTTCGTTTCCTAAAAGTTTTTCCCTAAAAACTTTTCACTTTCTTCTTACTACATATATTTTGATTGTAAGATGATTATCATTCAGGTATGAGTAGTAGTAAACAACTATACTCACATACGCTACTACATCAAACTACTACAACTAGTTTACCAATGGGCAAGGATGGATTTTCCTAATCTTATACATAGACAGGACTACAACCCTCACGCCTCTTGCTTACCTTTTCAAAGCCAGCTCTTTTGAGTGCTTCGCCCATACGTTTGAGTGTCAAAGGTTGATGCGTATAAACACCTAAATAAGCGAGTATTTCGGTAGTGGTCATATAAGCACAATGAGGATTATCCTCTGTTGGCTTTTCAAAACAGCGCAATAGTAGTTCCATTTCAGCGGTCTGCACTTGGAAGTCCTCACTCTCCCTGTATAGCTCCGCTATCTCGTCATCATTGAACCAATAGCGGAAGCCTGATTTTAAAAGGGCTTTCGCTTCGGTATAGACAGCATCCATAGAAATAGCTTTAGTTCGTTCAATATCAATGGCAAGCACCTCAAAGGGCAGAAATCGTCTGCTTCCTGTCGGGTCTGTCAAAAAATCATTGCCGTTTACCGATGCTACAAAACTCGCCAAGTGTGGGTGTTCCTCCACATACTTGTCGTAAGGCATACGGTATTTAACCATCGGACAGGTGATTAGGTTCTTCAGCTCGTTCTCATCACGCTTGTTGAGGGCTTTGAGCTGGTCGTCTATGTTTACGATGAGGTTTTGCCCGATATAGGTAAGCGTGTCTTTCTCCTGCGGATATATCTTGCCTGTGTAGCTGTAACCTTTAAGCGCAGGCGGACAAAGCAAATCAAGAAAGGTGGTCTTGAACTTACCTTGTTCTCCTGTCAGTACAAGGCAGGTATGGTTACGGCATTCACGGTTGTCCATAGCGTTGGCAACCACTGCAACAAGCCATTTGGTAAGGTACGGCAGCCATTTTTCAGCGTTGCGGACGGTAACACACGAAGCGAGATTGGCGATTGCGCCTTGACCTATCTCTATCTTGCGCAGTACTTCCGAAGCATCAACTATTGGCAAAGCCTTTGAAAGTATTCCTGTATGGGATTGATGCGTGGTGAAAAGCTGCTTTCAATGATGGAATAGAGGTTGTCGGACGATGTAACGATACCCACGTCGAAGTCAAGTTCCCTACGGAGAGAGTTGATTTCATAGCGACCTACTTTTTGTGAAAACGACTGCTCGCATCTTTTATAGCTACGGTATTCTGTTCTGCCCAGCACGGTGTTGTACCTGAACGCATAGTGCGTACGGAGATAGGTTTTCATCTCGCTGTTCTTGGAGAGTGTTTCTGCGTTCGGTAGAGTTGCCAGTTGTTTTTCATTCTGCTTTTATCTGCTTCATTTTCATTGTTTACCCGTTTTGGTTTCCTAGAATGAAGTTACGACGAGAATGTCAATGTCCAAGCATTCGGAGAGTGCTTGCATAATGTTGCGCTCATTGGCAATAGATTTCTTACGGAATTCTTTTCAGGAAACAGCAGGAAAATAAGGATTTAAGCCAAGAACAAGCGCACAAGTGTAGAAAAGTAATAGGAAATGTCTGTACCTGTTTGCTTCAATCAGCACTGTATTGCTTTTGACTAAAAACAAACGTAGAAAAAAGGAAGATAAGGACCGGAAGAAGAGTAAGAAAGATAACCTCATTTCCTTCTGTTTCCCTATTCTTCCCTGCTGTTCCTTGCCGCTTTGTGGAATGGAAAGAAGCGCATACTTTTGCACGCAGAAACATGCGATGGAAAGCAAATCGCAAAAGGAAAAATATAAAACAAAAACAATATAACGCTATGGGATATTTTATCATTACCGACAAGCAATGGGCAATGCTGAGGGACGAAATTGTCGCTCTTGCCCAGACCTGCCACAAGGCATTTGGAGAATCGAGTAAGCACACTGAATGGCTGCACAACGGAGATGTATGTCAGCTACTGGGCATCAGCAAGCGCACCTTGCAGCATTACCGTGATACGGGCATGCTTCCGTTTACACAAATCGGACACAAGTGCTATTACAAGCGTGAAGACGTGGAACGGTTGTTACAGATAAAGTCAGAGAAAACCAAGAACAACAAATAAACAATGAAAAGATGGAAACAGTTAGAGATTTAAGCATGGATGCGGACGAGATGCAGGTGGTGCTGTCCGCTATCAGCAGCGTAAGCAGGAGAATTAAGGAAGTGGCACAGACGCACAAGCCCCTGTTTGGAGGTGAGCATTTTCTAACGGGCAAGGAGGTGTGTGAGCGGCTGTATATAAGCCCTCGCACCTTGCAAGACTATCGAGACAGAAAGATTATTCCCTACACGCAGTTTGCAGGAAAGATTCTCTACAAGGCTTCGGACTTGGAGAGATTACTGGAGGATTGTTATAGGACCTCAATTCCGCAGCATTATTCCTTGTGAGGTACTTTTATATATTGAAGTGACATTTTTGGGATTTATCCATTGATATGGGGATTTTCTGGGGTTCTTGGTTCTTGCATAGTCATGAAATCCCCCACCCAAACCAATGGGGAAGTATGAAAAACCACAAAGAAATGCTGCTTATTCTATGAAGATCTCAGCGTAGTAGGTTTTATTTGTATATAGGTTCAGAACGTTCTGCCTTCCCGTTCTTACCCATTATGCTGGCACGCTGACAAAATGCAGGATAAAGGCTTTCAGCCTGCTTGTCTTTTTCAATGGCTTGACCTTATCGCTGATATGACGGACGAGATAGAGATAGAAGTTCTTCAGCATGGCGGTAACCATCATGAAAACCATGTTCTCAGCCATGAAGGAAAAGGGCAGATGTGCCCAGCCGAAGTCATTGTTCTGTATGTCGAAGTTCTTTTCGCTTGCTCCACGCTCATTATAAAATGTAATGATGTCTTTCTCGGTAGATGTCCAGTTATTGGTAAGGATACAGCGGTATGTGTATATTACTCCGAAGATATCCGTCTGTTCCCTGCCGTGCCTGTCTTTCAGGGGACTACGCTGTACGACAAGCCTGTATGACTTTCCTTCGATGAGGTCGTCCATGCTGACGGAGGTGACATCGCATCTCTCATAGCCAACCTCAACGCTCTTCCATTCTTCCAGCTGGCGGAAGTCCTCACACCGGCTGCCGCAGTTGGCAGCACGTATATAGAACGTGTTGCAGCGCTGCTCTACGGTCTGGATGATTTCCTTCGAGAACGACCCGCAGTCGGCACGAAACGCTCTATTACCACACCAAGTTCGGAGGTCACACGGTCCATAATGCGACGGAGCGTGTCCTCCTGATGGAATCTCACATTGGTGTTTCCGTCACGATTCTCACCTCCGACTATGATTCCCCCAATGGAAGCCCAACCAGGGAAATAGCCAAAATCCTACCTGTAGGGAATACTTTGCATCGAACTTGTGGGCTGGAATAAACTGATGATCAAAGTCTAAGTCAATATGACTGCCCACCTTTATAAGGCTCTCCCGTTAAATACGTAGATTGGAAAAAGAACAAAGGCTTATACGCTTGTATGGTATGACTGTCCAAAATCGGACGGTCTCACATAAAGGATAAAGCACAAGATAAAAATGCAGAAAAAGGCAAACAGATACCATGTCCTTCCGTCTTCTACAAACAACTTATTCCCATATCACTCAACGTTTGTAAACTATTTTTCATACAACTCAAAACCAATACATGGTCATCTGGCTTTGAAAAAGACGCCCAATTGACTTGCAATAGATGCCCCTTTTGAGGTCTAACTGACGCCCTTTTGAAGTCCAATTAAGCACCTTTTCTTGCATGACCTTATAACTAACTGATTTACTGCTGGTTGCAAACTTGCTTTTTACACGTGTTTTTGCCTTTATCTGTAGGTATTTTACCCGAAATTACGTCATGATTTTTCAAACTGTTGTCTACGGTTTTCAAAAGTATTGACATGAAAAGGTTTTTCTGCATCGGAGGATGATAATAAAGTAGGTAGCCAAAATCGTCTTGGCTGTCTTTTTGTTTAACGCACAACTTCGCTTCTTCCGCTAAAACTATACGAAAAGCATCCACGTATTTAATGGACCTGTAAGCGCATTAATGTTCTCAAGGCATTCTCCACCACAAAGGCAGCTGAAGAAGCGAGAGCTAAAAATACTTCCATGGCTGAATGCTTTGCCACTGCTTCCGCGTCTGCCCAACACGGATTCAGTAAGTTTTTCAAAACCCAACTTTGAAAAAACATCCATAATGTGATAAATTCCTCCGAAAGAAGTGATATTCACGTTTTTAATTGCTACCTTTGTCATGTCAGATTTTTGCTTACTTGTTATGTTTGCAGCACCAAAATAGGTGAAATTTCTGACATATCAAGTGTTTGAGAACTTTTGTTTCTCAGGCACTTGGAGTTCTTACAAGAAATTTATGCTGCGGAATTAAGGAAACAAAAATGAGACCTATGATTTTTAGAAGAACATTTTATCCTGTAGGACAGAGGCTCATTTTACGTAGAAGAGTTTAAACTATATGATGGTTCAACGTTCACTATAGTTTACGATTGTGGTTCAACAACTCTTGAACCAAAAAGATTTTGAAGCGAAGATTGAAGTTTTTCTTTCGAGATAGACAAGATTATGTTCGAAAATGGCCCTATCAGATTGATATTCTTTTTATTTTCTCATTTCCATGCTGATCATATTAATGGAATAAAAACATTTGAAAACATTGCAATATCAAAAAGTTGTTATTCCACTAATTAAAGATGAAGAAAAGCAATATTAAAAGTTTCAAACTATATAGAAGATAAACAAAAACTTCATGAAGAACTGATAGATAATCCAGAAGATTTTTGGAGAAAGACTTCTATTATAAGAATCAATACAGAATATAATCCAGAAAAATCAAAAGACCTTTTTCATATTTCAGATGATAATCAAACTTTTATCAAGTGGAACCAATCTTGTACATAACTAAACTTATTGATTTTTGATTAGGGTCTTCATTCCGTTTAATTACAAACAGAAAGAACGAATAGAGAGTTTATATCGGTAATAGCTGAGATAAATAAAGAGCGAAATAAAGATGGTAAAAATCTTTCTCTTGCAGAAATGAAAAATATAGATTATATTAAAAGAGAACAAGAAAGATTTAATTAAAAGCATACGGAAAAAGTTAAAGAGATCTTAATGAAACTCAATGGTGTTATACTCAGGTCCTCAGAAAGTATAACAGAAATAATTGTTATCTTACTCCTATATCCTAAGGAATGCTTATTGTTTAAGTCCTCATTGTTTAGTACCTCGTCGTTTGCGAAGCGGTTGTTTGTACACAGGAGATATCAATCTAAATGAAGATAACCTTGTTAAAGACATAAATGACAAATTAAATAACGTTTCTCAGTTTATAGGCACCCTACAAGTTCCACACCATGGTTCTAGACATAATTTTAAAAGCTTCTATCTTAACGGTAGGCAATATCTCTTGTGCAATTTTTTCATTCGGTATAAGAAATTATTATGGTCATCCTGCATATTCTGTCTTTTATGATGTGAAAGAAAATGGGATTGCTCCTTATTTAGTTACCGAAAAACTGAAAACTATAGTTGTTCAAGAAGGCTTCTTTTATTGACAAAGGCACATACTTATAAACAAAAGAACGGTCAGCAAATTTGCCGACTGTTATCTTTATGCGTAAACTATTGTTCGTTACCATAATTCTTAATCATATCCGAATTCAGGTGACTGAGTATTAGTTGCATACTTCCTTTATGTATGTTGTCAAATAAAAGTGCACAACTGCAAATGTAGTTATTTATGCTGTAACCCTAATTCCGCAGTATTTTTTCTTGTGAGAAAAATTTATATGTTGAGATGTCTTTTTGGGGCTCTATATGTTGATATGAGGTGCTTTCGGTGTTTCTTGGGTCTTTTCTAAGCATAAAGAGCCCAAACCAATGGGAAAGTATGAAAAACCACAAAAATACTTCCATAACAGAATGCTTTGCCGCTACTTCCACGTTTACCCAAACAGATTCGGTAAGTTTTTCAAAGCCCATCTTTGAGAAAACGTCCATAATGTGATAAATTCCACCGAAAAGAGTGATATTCACATTTTTAATTGTTACCTTTGCCATGTCAGTTTTTGCTTACTTGTTATGTTTGCAGCACCAAGATAGGTGAAATTTTCTGACATATCCAAGTGTTTTGAGAACTTTGTTTCTCAGACACTGGAGTTCTCTAAGAATTTATGCTGCGAATTAAGGTATTGTATTGGCTTTTATGATCTTTATATCTTTGTAGCATAATTGGACGAATAAATTGTCATTTGAAAATAAAGATAAAATGGAAACAAAGCAACTACAAGTATTCCCGAAACGATGCTGATCCCTTTATGGGCTAAAGCAACGGAGTATAACCATCCGAGACCAATCCTATCCGACCCCTTTGCTGCCGAGATGATAGGGCAAGTGGACTATGATTTTACCAAATTTAAGGGTGCAAAGATGTCTCAGGTGGGCGTGTGTGTACGTGCGAAGCTGATAGATGACGAGACAAAAGAATTCTTGGCCCCAGCACCCGGATGCCGTAGTGATACAGTTAGGGGCTGGTATTGATGCCCGTTATCAGCGCTTAGGCAAGCCGAATGTCGGTCATTGGTACGATCTTGACCTGCCCGAAGTCATTGCCATCCGCCGTCAACTCCTGCCCGAAACCGAAAAAGAACACCTACCTGTCCCTATCGCTTTTTGATGAAGAATGGATTAAAACGGTAAAGAAAGCATCAATGCTCCTGTGCTCATCATACTTGAAAGGTGTGCTGATGTATTTCGATGAAGAGCAGGTAAAAACTTTCTTTAATATGGTGTGTTCTCAACTCAATAACACCACCATCCTTTTTGGAAATTCTGGCGTATATGCTCGTAAACACGCGAAACAACACGATGCCGTAAGTAAAGACCGAGCATAAAGCAGAGTTCAGATGGTCGATATTGAATACTGCGGATATGGAACAATGGCACCCGCATTTTGCATCTATCAAAGGAGTATTATATGAGCGATTATGATCAAGGACGTTACCTTCCTCTTCCGGATGCTCTATATGTACCTTTCTTTTTACCGTCGCGGTAACCAGCGTGTAGCAAAGTTCTGTATTTAGACAGGAGCAGAGGGTCATTTCTCATCTAATAAGTTGGTAGGAATAAGAAAACTATCGTTTCTTTTATATTGAGCACAGGAAAAAAATCTAAGGCTATACTTGGAATAACCGAAAAGTCATAACACAAAGAGCCACGCAACCTCAAAATTGCGTGGCTGCTTTCCTTTTTCTTTGAACGAGCAGGCAACCAAAGAAAAGAAGCAAAAAGAAAGTCGCAGAAAAACATTTCAAATAGTTATAAAAACTGTTAAACTTATATCTGCATACTTTTCTACATAAGAGCTAAATTCTTGTAATGCTAATATGGTTGATTCTTCGTTTATAAAAAGAACTCATAGGAAGGCATAGAGATTCGTTTATTTCACATTCTTCTGTCTTATGGCAATGTGAAAACTTGATTTACAGTAACGCTTAGAAAGAGCTATACTTTTAACATCCCAAATCCAATCTTTCTGTTTAGGTTTTTAGTTCAAAATAGAAAAAAGTTTTGATGCAGAAATTTTCTTCAGGAATAAAGTTATCACATCCAATCTATTATCCAATTTGCTGTCAAAATACCCTGTGTCCGATATTTGCAAAGACTAATGGCATATTGCTCACTACTTTCAGAAGAATTTGCCCTTTCTTTAGTGAATTTTTTCTCCAAATAATATTCAAACTCATACGAGCATAAGAAATCCCAAGCCCAGTATTTTTAGATAGTTTGAAGTATTCATTTTACTTGATCTATAAAGAGGGTCAGAAAAATGTTTCAGCCTCCAACTCCATTATATATGGGAGGAAAAATCAAGTTTTTATGGCGGATAAAAATCTATTAAGTCTATCATTCTACGTTGATATTGATAGATGAGCCGATGTGCTCGTCTAACATTCAACATTGCTTCATTGAAATTATCAAGTTGTTGTTGGTTTATATTTTTCCATAGCAAACTATTAATATTAGAATTATATATCTTTCTTGATTTAAGTCCTCTAACAATGTAGGAACAAATTTGATGTATTCTTTATTCTCTAAATTTATGTTTTACATATATATTGATTTTAGCTAATCAATTTGAAACATCTGATGCTGTTCAAATGCAGAGTATTATATCACTTAATATCCTTTTTGGCGGAATTGTTTGATTCTTCTTTTAGCTGTTTTAATAACTGCATTTAATAAATTATACCAAGATGCAGCATGAATAGTATGATTTACACCATCTACTGTTATTGTCTTGTTTTGCAGAATTTGATTTCCTCCTAAAGCTATAGAGTCTTTTTCTGTAGTTTTCCAAAAATGGAGGTTATATGAGTTTTACTTCTTTCCGCCATTGCTCCCTCATACTGTCCTCCTCCATCACTATTTTTGCTTCTATTATAATGAAAGCCTTTTCAAATTCAAGCCATACATCAGGCTCAACTCTTGTCGTATTTATATCTCCATCAGGTGTCCAGCTATCCCAAAAATTTATAGATAATATCTGACCTATATTTTGGGGCATACCTGAAGAAAAACCACAACTTTGACTTAGGAGTTTCCATACCAACTCATCAGGAAGATATTGTAATAACCCTGATTATAGAAGATGTTGTCGTATCCTCTGTATGGTGAAAGTGCGTATCAGTAAAAAGCTCCTTTTTAATTTATGATGTATTAATGCTTGTAACATATAAAAATATAGACAGCCTTTGCAAAAGATACTCATTTATCCTCAGAATATGAATTTTTGGCTATAAAAATATTGAATTATAACCTCAATTCCACAGCATTATTCCTTGTGAGGTACTTTTTATATTGAAGTGACATTTTGGGATTTATCCATTGATATGAGGGATTTTTCTGGGGTTCTTGGTTCTTGCATAATCATGAAATCCCCACCCAAACCAATGGGGAAGTATGAAAAACCACAAAGAAATGATGTTTATTCAATGAAGACTTCAGCGTAGTAGGTTTTGTTGTATATAGGTTCAGAACGTTCTGCCTTCCAGTGCGCACCCATTTTGCTGGCACGCTGACGAAATGCAGGATAAAAGGCTTTCAGCCTGCTTGTCTTTTTCAACGGCTTGACCTTCTCGCTGATATGACGGACGAGATAGAGATAGAAGTTCTTCAGCATGGCGGTAACCATCATGAAAAACCATGTTCTCAGCCATAAAGGAAAAGGGCAGATGTGACCATCCGAAGTCATTGTTCTGTATATCGAAGTTCTTTTCGCTTGCTCCGCGTTCATTGTAGAATGTGATGATGTCCTTCTCTGTGGATGTCCAGTTATTGGTAAGTATACAGCGGTATGTGTATATTACTCCGAAGATATCTGTCTGTTGCTTGCCATCCTTGTCTTTCAAAGGGAGTACGCTGTACGACAAGCCTGTATGACTTTCCTTCGATGAGGTCGTCCATGCTGACGGAGGTGACATCGCATCTCTCATAGCCAACCTCAACGCTCTTCCATTCTTTCAGCTGGCGGAAGTCCTCGTGTCGGCTGTCGCAGTTGGCTGCACGTATATAGAACGTGTTGCAGCGCTGCTCTACGGTTTGGATAATTTCCTTTGAGAACGATCCACAATCAGCACGGAAACGCTCTATTACCACACCAAGTTCTGAGGTTACACGGTCCATAATGCGACGGAGCGTGTCTTCTTGATGGAATCTCACATTGGTGTTTCCCGTCACGATTCTCACCTCCGACTATGATTCACCCAATGGAAGCCCAACCAGGGAAATAGCCAGAATCCTGCTTGTAAGAATACTTTGCATCGAACTTGTGGGCTGGAATAAACTGATGATCAAAGTCTAAGTCAACATGACTGCCCACCTTTATAAGCCCCATTCTCCGTATCATCCGTAAAAGTAAGGTGTTCAGCTTCTCTGCAGTGTTGAAACTATAAGACTTGCCTGATGTCTCGCTCTTGTAGATAATGTTCTCTTCGGCAAGCTCCTTCAGTCCGCACCCCACCGTGTCGGCACCGGGTAATAGCGTGTCAGGTCTCTGCTTGAACTGCCCTATAAGCGCATTGATGTCCTCAAGGCATTCTCCACCACAAAGGTAACTGAAGAAGAGAGAACCGAAAATACTTCCATGGCTGAATGCTTTGCCACTACTTCCACGTTTGCCCAAAACAGATTCGGTAAGTTTTTCAAAGCCCAACTTTGAGAAAACGTCCATAATGTGATAAATTCCACCGTAAGAAGTGATATTCTCGTTTTTAATTGCTACCTTTGTCATGTCAAATTTTTGCTTACTTGTTATGTTTGCAGCACCAAGATAGGTGAAATTTCTGACATATCCAAGTGTTTTGAGAACTTTGTTTCTCAGACACTTGGAGTTCTCACAAGAAATTGTGCTGCGGAATTAAGGATTACATAGATAAGTATGAATATAATAGCGAATTTATCAGTTTTTCATTATCTTTGCACTTGAAAGAGACAATAAAATCGTACAGAAGTAGTTTAATCAGACAAAAATTGTTTTGACGGAAAGATAAAAATGGGTTGGTTGAATAGGCAAACAATATGTTCTGCACTTTAAATTGAATCCAATCGGTTTTGACTGCAAAAACCTACTTTAGGAAAAATATAAAAATATGTAGTCATTTAAAAGATGCTATTTGAGTTTTTCAGATGAAGTGATTAGAAAGATGAAGAAGCAATATACATTCATAGATTTGTTTGCTGGTTGCGGTGGACTATCTGAAGGATTTGTACAAGCTGGCTTTAAGCCAATTGCACATATTGAGAAGGAAAAGGATGCATGCTTTTTCTTTGAGGACACGTAGTTGCTATCATTATCTTCATGATAATAATAAATTGATGTTTATTATAAGTATCTTAGGTCTGAAATTACTCGTGATGAGTTGTATAATAGTGTTCCGCGGAGTGTCACGAATTTGGTGATAAATGCCACAATTTCGGACGAAACGGTTAGTAATCTTTTACAAATAAAAAGAGATGGCTAGGACAATTATATAGATATGATTGTCGGCGGTCCTCCCAGTGCCAATCTTACTCATTATTGGGTGAACACAGGAAAGAAATGGAGAACGATCCTCGTACTTTGTTGTATCTTCAATATGGTAAATCAAGAATTTACTCCCAAGGATTTGTCTTTGAGAATGTACCAGGATTGCTAAGTGCTAAAAAGGGAGAACATTTTAAGAATTTGCAATCATATTTTGATCGAATTGGGGTATAAAATCTACTATAAGATGCTTGATGCTTCTGATTATGGAGTTTTACAGGTTCGTCATCGTATAATTATTGTAGGCTGGCTAAAAGATAATGATTTGGGTTATCCGAATTTAGAAAAGGAGAAATCCTGTGCCACTGTTAACGACTTGCTTGAAGATCTACCTTTTTCTAAAGGCTGGGGAGATAATGCAATGTCTCTCCTTACCGGTCAAAAATCAATGATTATCTTAGGTGGTCTGGGATTCGCTCTGATTCAGAGGACTTCGTCACTCAGAATATTTCTAGACCTGTAAACAGTAATGATGCAGCAATATATAGAATAGCGATAAATGCATGGAATTGTGAACATATCAGAATAAAGTATACTGATTTGCCGAGAAAAGAACCAAACGCAAAAGAATAAAAACTCATTTTCTAGATAGGTTTAAGGTTGTGGATGGTCATGACTATGCTCATACAATTGTAGCACACTTGGCTAAAGACAGGCATTATTATATTCATCCTCTTTAGATTGTTGCTGTTCCATAACAGTAAGAGAAGCAGCTCGATTGCAATCTTTTCCTGATAATTTCTACTTTGAAGGTAGCCGTTCTGCCATGTTTAAACAGATAGGTAATGCTGTACCTGTTCTGATGTCAAAGAAAATAGCAGAATCTATAAGACAACTATTATGATAGAAAATAATCCTACATCTTCCGACCAAGAAAGGGTAGCTAATTTTAAGCCTCGTGCCCGACTTCTGTTACAATTGGGTGATCAACTCATAAAAAACGAGAGCATAGCGCTATTAGAGTTGGCGAAGAATGCCTATGATGCAGATGCCTCAAAAGCAGATATCATCATGCCATCATCCTGATTCTGTGAAGATGGGTATATCGAAATAGAGGACGATGGCTTTTGGTAGGACTGCTGATATCGTAGAAAATGTTTGGCTTGAACCTGGTAGCAGTTATAAGCAGGAACAATTTGAAGAGCATCGCTTTACTCCAAAATTTCATCGATTACCTATTGGAGAAAAAGGAATTGGCCGTTTTGGTGCGCACAAGTTGGGGTACATCATTGAGATGACGACAAAAAAATCTGATGCAAATGAAGTGTATGTTCGTATCGACTGGACACAATTCGCGACCCATCGTTATTTGGAAGATATTCCTATAAAAATTGCAGAACGTCGACAACCACGGTATTTTACCGATGGAAGGACGGGTACAAGAATCGTGATAAAAAATCTCCGGAAGGTTTGGGAGAGAGGTATGGCACGCAATGTGATAAGAGCAATCACCTCTATAACCTCTCCTTTTGAAAGAATAGACTCTTTTAGGCCAATACTTCATATACCCGATAAACCAGGGTGGTTCGATGGTATCATAACATGGGATAGGGTTTGTGATTATTCTCTATTCCAGTTTGATGCGACTATTTCGGGTTATTCTATCACGGATTTTTCATATAAAGTTTACACCATGGAATACCATGACAAAGCTACATGAACGAAGTATTTCTTTCTGATCCAATAGAGTAATTACTTGAGTATAACAGACGATGAGGATCGACCAATTAATTTAAAAGATTTTGAAATTGGAACTATCAGATTTAGAGGCTATATATTCGACCTCGATACCTTTATATTAAAAATGGGGGTGTCAGACAAGAGTGGATTCAAATCTTATTTAAAGTCCAATGGGGGCATACGTGTATTTAGAGATGGATTACGGGTGTATGATTATGGTGAACAGAAAATGATTGGCTATCGTTGATTATCGGCGTTTTTCAACAACCAAACCAAAGCTATCAGCAATAATCTTATCGTAGGCGCTGTTGATTTAAACAGGAGTGAAAGTTCAGATTTGGAGGAGAAAACTAATAGAGAGGGTTTATAGATAATGATGCCTATAATGCTTTTAAGAATGCAATCCTCCATGTGATTGGTCTGATCGAAACTTTACGCCAAACTGATAAGATGAAAGAGATCTATGGCCTACTCCTAAGTCCGAACCAGTAATGAGCCCACTTGGAGAGGCACAGCGTTATGTGGAGGAGAAAGTGTTAGATCATGAAATTAAGACTCAAATACAGAAGTATCTCGTGAAGATTGAGCGGGACTATAAACTCGTAACTGACAATCTATTGAAAGCTGCTGGCGCTGGATTGAATATGTCTGTTGTTACATACGAGATAGATAATTTTTGAGGTCGATAAGGTACTGAAGCAGAAAAGCATCAGAAAGAGCTCTGAAATTGGTTCAGCATTTATCATCTCTAATCGATGGATATGCTGATCTTATTCGACGGTCTGAGCAAACGAACGAGTGTTGTAAAATATAATAAAACCAAGCTTTCTTTAACACAGAGTATCGTTTGATGACTCATAACATCACCTCTATAAAAAAATATTTAGAGCGCCCTGAGATTAAAAATCTTCGTTGCAAGGTAGCTCGCAACTTACTTATTGGGGCGGTTATGAATCTTATTGATAATTCAATTTACTGGTTGGATCAGAAGGCTTTTAAGAAGATGGAATCTCAAGAATCTTATTCAAAAAGATTTTTGTAGATGTCGTTACTGATGAGCATTTTCGCCCATATCATTGTAGCAGACAATGGAACGGGAATCTTATTGCCAACAGATGACATAACCGAACCTTTTATTACAGGCAAGAAAAACGGGCAGTGAATGGGACTTGGGCTGCACATAGCAAGTGAAATTTTAGCAGCTCAAGGTGGAAAAATTTCATTTCCAGATAGGGGAGATTTTGATATACCGAGTGAGTTTGAAGAAGGAGCAAAAGTTGTTTTATCATTAAGAATTAAGTAGAGTATGGAAAGTATAATAACTATAAATGGCCGTGTCGCCATTGTTGATGACAAAATTGAGCAGGCTTTACCCCTGATGCGTATTTTTGCAAAGAACAATATACTCTAAAGTGTTTTTACGAAGGCAATAACTACAACTATTTCCCAGAGACTCCTGAAAAATGATATTAGATTCTGGATTTAAACCTCTTAGGTGATCGTGAATTTACAATCAAAGAATATACGTTCTACTTTATACTCTACTTTTAAGCCATATTATATCTCCTAAAAATTATCCTATGTGCTGATTCTGTGGAGTCCCAAGAAAAAGAATATAAGTCAGTGCACTCGACGAACTATTCGAGGGGCTTTTAAAAGGCTGTGCTCCTATTACAATACAAGACTGGATAAAATCCGATCGGACGTTGCTGATAGCAGAAGAAAATGAAGGCCAAGAATCTAAACTTATAAAAGGTTGCAAGATATTATAGCAGGACTACCTGCATATAGCTATTTGATGCAATGGGAAAACTGCATCTCACAAGTCTTACTGACGATACAATCCAAGGTATATTTCACGACTTCAATTCACAAGGTGATCAGAAATAATGCAAATTGTATTCTCAGTATGTTTGCTCAGTCATATTTGAAAAACATTATGACAAAGCATCCTATAGAAAACAAGACAAGAGTATCTTTGTTGTTTTAAATGACGTTTATTATGACACTTTGGAATCAGGAGTCTTAGCTTCCACTTTTCCAAACGCTAAAGAAAAATGTTATATGAAAAAGCTGATGACGACAAGAAGGATATTGCTGCTAAGATAAACGGACACTTACTAATTTCTAGTCAGATTGATATTGGGCAACCAGGTTGCGTTATGCCTGTTGAGAATATACCAAAAAGATAAATCTTTTTCATGAGTTGTTTACTGTTGCTTTAACAAAAGAGAGCTATCATCAAAGAGGCAAGTAATCTAAAAAGAAATATACAAGACGTTACAGCCCTGTGAGGTCCTTGTAACACCTGCCTCATGATTATGCTCAGCTAAATATGACAGAATACTCCAAGGTGTTGTGATAGATGCAAAAATATATGATTATACAAATTCTCAATCTGTTGCATGCTATGTATCACCTATTTTTGAGTATAAACATCAGAAACGTATTATGGTGTTAAATTTCAGATATTTGATAACAAAGGGATATTAATGAAGAGAATGACAAACCTTTATTTAGGCTTAGAAATTCGATAATGCTGGCAGAGATTCAGTCTAAACTTGCTCGACTATATAAATAGACAGGGAATTATAAATTTATAAGGGTGTACTAATAAAAGTAGATGGATTTATCTTACATAGATGAGTATTAACTGGTGTGAGAGAATTTGATATCCACAATTTAATTTGATTGAAAACGGAAATTTGATTCCATAGTCGAAGGACTCTGCTACATTTGTAAGTGCGGTTCAAAAATAGTTTATCATCTTCCTACTTTTCGTAAATAGAAGCGAGGTGATATTGAAGGCATTCATCTCAAAGCCCAAATCTAATTCTACAAATCCCCAAGCCCTTTTAGTGTAGATTTCTTGATAGTGATGGATTATGCGTAGCTGATTGAAAAATGCTATATACCTCTCTTAGTTGGCATTTCTATCACAAAAGCTCTCGGCATATATTTACCTATTTACCTTCTCCGATTTAATATTCACTTGTTGAAATAGAGAACCGTCTTTTTCGAGGCTTGATGCCTCTGTATAAGCTTGTGGGGCACTCTGTTTTTTATAGGCATAACGAAGTTGTGAGTATATAGCATTACATTCCGCAATTCAAATTCACGGAATAGCAATGCCCATATCTCACCAACATCTGAGATAGCTCTGCATTGAGGTCGTTGGCTATGGCAACAGTAGTGTTTGTGCGCATTATACGCTGTTGCTTGTCATCCCAATCCTCCTTATTGTTAACAATGCCAGTTTGGAAATCTAGCCTATTGCCATCGTATGATACACGCATACGAGAGTCGACTACCAGCGCTACACATGGGTTCTGAATGGAGAATTTAATGGTTCGCTTGATGATCATATCTGATAGCTTTTATTTCAAAGTTAGGCCAAATAATCATTCTTTGAACCGATTTTGACCCACTTTTGACCCCCAAAATCTGTGTAAAAATAAAATCACGACAACTTAAAAGGCACAGGTTCAATCATGGTGGACTTTTGAACCTCTACAATTTTGAGGTTCTTCGAGAATTTGGAGTAATAAAACAGATAAAATAAAAAAAGAAACCGCTGTAAATATTGTATATTTGAATAAACACCAAACAAATGTACAAAAGATGAACAGCAGTTTCCTATATCATGCTTGGGGTCTTTACACCCACGAATGCACTTGTGAAGAATACAAAAGGTAATAGGAGATTATTTTGTATGTACAAACAAAAGAGCGAATAAGATGTTGCCCTTGTTGTGGGGCTCGCTCTGTTGTGAAAAACGGGTATCGCCTGCGGGACTTTGTTGGACTTCCCATAGGTGGCAAGCGAGTAACTATCCGCATGAAGGTGCAACGCTATAAATGTAAGGAATGTGATTTCGACCAGCAGGAGAATATTCCCTTTGCTACCGGCAGTCGCAGCTATACTCATCGCTTTTTGCCAAGTATGTAGTAGATTTACTTCGTGGTATGACGCTTCAGGATGTATCGCACCATCTGGGCGTTTCATGGGATACGATAAAGGAAATACACTCCTCTTACCTTGAGCGTCATTATAGCCCTCCATCTTTAGATGGTGTAGAGAATATTGGTATAGATGAGTTTGCTGTTAAGAAAGGACATGTCTATAAGACAATAGTCGTGGATTTGGACAGTGGCAGGGTAATCTATGTTGGCGAAGGAAAGGGTACGAAAGCTCTGAAGAAATTCTGGCGGAAAGTCAAACGTAAGAATATAAAGATAAAACATGTAGCAACAGACTTATCTGCGGCTTTCATAGCCTCTGTCATGGAGAATTGTCCCGATGCGGTACATGTGTTTGATCATTTCCATGTAGTGAAGTTAATGAACGAGAGACTTGACGATATCAGACGTAAAGTTTATAGTATGGAGAAAGATGTAAATAAGCGTAAAGTACTCAAAGGAACAAGGTATCTGCTACTGGGCAATGGTGCAGACATCTTTGATAAACAGCACAGGACAAGGCTTGAGAATGCTTTAGCTATGAATGAGCCATTGTCAAAAGCATACTATTTGAAGGAACAACTGCATCAGATATGGTCGCAATCCACGAAAGATATGGCAGAAAAAGTGCTTGATGACTGGATAAGGCAGGCAGAACAAAGCAAGATAGCCCAACTACAGAAAATGGCTGTTACCGTAAAAAACTATAAGAAAGGAATCCTTGCTTGGTACGATTGCCATCTATCAACAGGAAAAGTCGAAGGCATCAATAACAAGATTAAAGTAATGAAACGAAATGCCTATGGATTCAGGGATGAGAGGTACTTTACACTAAGACTCTATGCACTGCATGACTGCCGTATCACTCGAAATGTCGGATGAACCAAACTTTAGTACTTAAAATAAAGAATAAACTGCATTACTACTCTTATGTTGTAGGCTGTACGTTTTTTGCAGTCTGGTTTGTATTTTATAGCATATGCAATCTGAGAAGTAGAAGTTTGAAAGGTTATCTCACTAAACAACTTCCGACATTGTATTATATTCCAACGGGTACTGCAGGAAGAGGGACAAGTAGTGGATTTAGAACAGAATAGAATAGAATGTAAAGGAAGTAAGCATAAAAATTCTAACAACTCAAGAATCAGATAGCCTATATCAGATTTACGGAGACTCGGTTATCAATCATATCGTAGTACGGTTTTTGCTAAAGGAACCTTTTCCTGATGTATATTATGTAGATAGCGTACGTATAACTTATAAATAAGTACTCTCAAAACCACAGATGAAAAACAGTTTCATTTTACTTATAGGGAAGTATTTTTAAGATATAAAGAATAGAAATACTCATAAAGGGATGATTCTTTTTATACTTCATCGTATGATATGGTGATGTCGTTCGGATGGATGAGTGAACCGCTGACAAAAGTTTAGAAGGTGGACTCAACGACAACTGCTAAGTCTTATAACTTTGCTAAAATATAGAGAATTAACAGAAAAATTCTACTTAAAAAGTTCTAATGATGGATTTGGTTTATAGGAGTTTTACTTGGAGGTATCGCGTTTATTTTTAACAATGGGACTGAACCTTATCATAATTAATAGAAAAAGATGATAGTTTGTTTGTTAGTTTTTGCAGAAAAATGTGTATCCCATTGTGATACCATACAAATAAAAATATTTTTGTAAAGCGATTTATTTACAGATGTATATGAGAAAATCTTACAGTCCCAACGGAATCACTCAGAATTTAAAGAGGAATATCCTAAAGGATGTTCCTCTTTTGGTTCTTCCGTTAAATGTCTGGAATTGGAAATAGAATAAAGAAGCTATGCACCAGAATGGTATGACTATCCAAAATCAGATGGTCTCACAAAAAGGGATAATGCACAAAATAAAAATGCAGAAAATGCTACACAGATGCTATGTCTCTTCCGCCTTCTACAAACAACTTCTTCCCATATCACTCGATATTTGTAAACTATTTTCATACTACTCAAAGCCAATATATGCTCTCTTGGCTTCTAAAAGACGCCCAATTGACTTGCAATAGATGCCCTTTTGAGGCCTAACTAACGCCCTTTTGAAGTCCAATTAAGCACCTTTTCTTGCATGGGTTTATAACCAACTGATTTACTGTTGGCTGCGAACTTGCTTTTTTATGCGTGTTTTTGCCTTTATTTGCAGATATTTTATCCGAAATTATGTCGCTGATTTTTCAATCTAGTTGTCTGCATTTTCAAAGTATTAAAATGAAATGGTTTTCTGTGTCGGAGAATGATAGTAAAAAGACAGCCAAAATTGTCTTGGCTATCTTTTTGTATAATGCATAACTTCGGTTCTTTTGTTAAAGCTATACGAAAAGTGTCTGCGCATTTAACGGATGTACCTCTTTTTTCTTGTTATCAACGTTCTTTTGTTCTTCTGACATTTGTTGTGTCGTCGAGGCATAATCTGAGTGTCGAAACAAGTTGAATTTTGTCATGAAATCATCGATTTGACCTAAGAAGTATCTTTACAAATTGTTACCAGAAATAGCTTTCAAAACATAATAAAGACCACTAAAAGTCAAAGTTGCAACAGCCAGACAATCAGGTGATTACAAAACACGGTGACAGAAGTAAAACAGGCAAGACTCGTTTGGATAAAGATATATAATCATAGAATTTTAGTATGCTGTTGATGATTTTCCCTCAGGATTATCTGAAATTAGCAACAATTTCGTATATTCGCATCTGTTTATTTATACAAAGACTAACGCAAAAAGTTGATACAGAACGAGAGACGATAAACTACAAAAGAATCCTTGATATTCAGAATTCTGTTGGTAGACAATAAAAATATAGACATTACATTCATGAAAGAATTAACTAAAGTTTCCCACCCCTTAAAACACTGGCTTTTCTCATTCACCTTTGCCTGCGGTCCCCCATATCCATTGAGTTTTAACACATGGCTAATAGAAGTTATGCAGTCTGTCTACGTGCTTCATCCCATTTTTCCAAAGCTTCCGCCATTACAAGGATTTTGCCCATCTCTTTGTCGTTGCCGCTGATTGTAGCCATAAGCTGTTGGGGCGTCACCCCAAGTGTTTCTCCCTAAAACACGAAGAATGCGTTCGATACAGGCAAGAACTCGCTTCCATAACGTGAGTGCCATGAGGTCGTCCTCCATGTCCGAAAAGAGTTCGCCCATGGTTTGGTATTCTGTGAACCGCTTTTCCAAAGCCATGACGGTATATGTAAGGTAACACAGCGTTGCGTCGGCTATCTGACCATTGAAGTCGCAACCTTGATAACCTCCCTAATCCGAGATACTGCTTAGTCTCCTTGTTCATCACCTCTATGTTCCATCTGATCTGATACACTTCAAAGGCTTTTACGAAAGACATCGTCGTATCCGTGGTGAGCAAGACGTTCCATGCGGAGTTTCTGCCGTACTTGATGAGAAAGATTCTAACAGGTATATCTCCCAAGTTGCCGTTGAGCTGAATATACCGACATCTATACTTACGACAGTTCTTTCCTCGTTCGCGTTCATAGGCGGCAATGAGTTCTGCAGCATTTTTCTTCCTGCCCGATACGGTGTATCTCGTCTTTCCCATTTTTGCAAGTCCCACAAAGTGCATCGCACCTTTACCTATGCTTCTGACACACGCCATAAGTTGCTCGCAAGTGAACCAACTGTCGGTTATCACATACTTGGCATGTAACCCCATCTTCCAGCCACGGCGAAGCATATCCATGGCGACTTCCATCTTAGACATCTTACACTCTTGAAAGCGCTTATAAATCAGGGACTGCCATCATTCCTCTTGGCATGATATGCCTTTCGGCGTTGCTGTTTTGTCAGCCCACAGTCGCCTTGTTTGCCCTTTTCCTGATGCAGTGAGAAGTCAAAAGGTATGGTCGTCTTGCCGTCAAAGAAGGCACAAAGTAACAGCTTGTAGCCCAATACGCACTTGCCTTTCACATGATCGAAGACACGGCTGACTCCCTCCATTCTCACGCCACTTTTCTCAAGCACGGTGTCATCAATAATGAAACATGTCGTGGTGTCGGGGCGAGGAGCTTCACCATACTTCCGCAACAGGCACATATAACGCAGGGCAAAGTGATTCATTAAACGTCTCCAGTCCATTGATGGGCGAATCATCATGCGATAGAAACAGTTTTTGCCATGGTTTGAAAGCTCGTATATCTTATGCTTTGCATATGCTGTGGATACTCTCACCCACAATGCGGAAGAGGCAAAGGGAAAGGATTAACTCAGAAGCGGAAACTCCGTCCTGTTTCTCCAATGACAGTTGGGATAACAGGCGACCGATACCAAACTTGCCAAAAAGATGAAATAAATCATCACTCATTCGATTTTTAACACTCAGAGTTTGGATAACTCACTTATTTTCTCTATTTTTGCTTCCATAACAGTTTTGTTGTCTTTGTCTTTTGAAAATCAGTTGTTTTAGCGATTACTAATTTACAAAAGAAAAATTCGACAAACTGTTATTTTTCCTATCTATTTATTAGGGTGGGAAACTTTAGTTGATGGAATTAAAAAGAAACAGGAAAAGTAAAGGGTTACGAAGGACATCGCATTAATAGTGTAAAAGGACATCCAGAAGATGCTGGTGATCCGTCAAATATTGAATTTGTGAAGAAAGGTGGAGAACATCTTAGTAGGCATAATGGTAATTACAGGAATCCATCAAGTGGGAAGAAAATCAATAGAGATTAAATCAACTATTGTCAAATTCTTCATTTTTGAATGATGAGCCTTTACCATAAATAGTATAGCGTATATAGAAAAATAGGAATATGAATAAAACATATAGGATTTAATTTTAGATTTCAGAAACCAGGGTATTGAAGAATCCCAATCCACCGGTGCAATCCTATAGGAAAAGCGCCCCTCATAGCCCCTGAGGCTTGGCTAAACACTCTGTATCCTCCGCTAGTAAGAACGATGTCCAAGCATTGGAGAAAGACTGGGCAGAAATTTCCCTATCGATTATAAAAATTCTTGTTAGATGTAAGCAATGGGTTAGAGCATATTGGTTGGAACCTTTTGTTTAGACGGGTTAAGAAGAAACTATAAAAGAAGCACTGATGAAAGCCGCCAACCGTTTTTTCGATTATTACGGCAAACATTCGGAGACCTCGGAAATGCCGCAGACGACCATTTCTTTTATAGGCGGTTATGACTGGGACGGTTCTATCTTTATATAGATAAAAGAACAAGCACCGTGCACTATTGTGATAGAGACGATGCAACCTCCCTATTCCAATGGGAAACGTTCGAGCAAATGCTTATATCAGAGTTAAAGAGGATATACTCACTGTTTGATGAGAGGAAGAAAAATAGATGAAGACCCTTTATACCACCCCAATTAGAAAGATAATATAAAGCCTCGTGATATTAGTCATATAAGGGTATCAGTGAACACCCATACAAGGGTATTGGACGAACACTCCATATAAGGGTATTGATGAACACTCTTATAAGGGCTAATAACGGGTATACAAGAAAATCCGAATCGAAACGTTATTAGAGTATATCAACATAAAAACAATATGAAAAGAAAAGTGTGTTCCTTTTTATTACTTATGTTGGCTGCTAGCTAATTGCATGGCTTGCAGCCTTCCGTCCGACACAGCTGAGACAAGTGAAAAGTCAGGAAACCCATTGATAGAATACGGGTATGATGCCGAGACTGATACTGTAACAGGATATTATGGGAAGCCGATTCAGCACTTGACAAGTTTTGTGAATAATACGATACAGCTTAGTTGTCCTACTCCAAACCGTTGGAAGGGATTTTATACATGGAAAGGATTTCGGATATCTGACTTTTATGTAAAGATGGGAGAAGCATCATTCAAAGGGATGAATGCCGCTGTTTCTATCTCCGATAACCATGACGACAGCTGTTGACATTATTACGGATTCGATTTTTACCGACCGCCTTCTTGCGATAGAATACAAGGGAAGACGATGGGTTTACACCAATGTTATTCGCAACACGGAAGCTGAAACAATGCTGAGTTTTGAGAATATAACAGCAGGGGAGGAGGGTATAGAACTGAGTTTTGAAGCAGGACAAGGATACAAGTATGCCTATAACATCCTCATTAACATGTATGACTGAGCAGCCATGCCTGTCCAATATTTATGTTGATGAACACAATTCGTCCGCAAAATATCAGGCAACGCATCAATTTGATTTTACTTCTTTTTGGGGACGAAGGAGATTTCCCCTTTATCGCTATCGACGCCATTTCCCGATGCTTCTACGTATGGGAAACTACGATGCCTTTTAGCGAATAACAGCCCCTGTCATCTACTTTATGGATAGCAATTACATACGGGACAAGTACTTAAAATCGCCATCGAAGTTGAATATCAAGTCCACTTAGTGTTGAAGAGTTGACCTGCTGAAGCCCGGAAGAGACGTGGTTACGGTCGAAGTAATGGGTGGTTGAACTGCGAAGGATGAGCATAAGATGGCTTGAAAAAGTCAGCCCGTACAAAGAGACTATAACGCATTCCCCTGCCAAAGAAGGACGGAAAGCTGAAGGAGTAAAGCGGACCACGCTCATAGATGTAGATGCGGGAGGAGAAGTCGGCTGTGTGGAAGTAGCCTAATGTGCCGGTAAGGCTGAGCCATGAGAGCGGCATCCATGTGCCTGACTCACTTAACATATAGCCGAAACTTCGATTGAGATAACTGCTTGCAGCTATATCCAACTGGCTTTTACAACTCCATGAATCGGCAGAATAAGTCAGTGAGAAACGTCCGCGCTGCGTCAGTTCGTTCACAAGGGCAGTCTTCTCGGCATTGTCTTTCTCACGTATCCGAATCCGGTAACGTGCCAGAAGTGACCAGCGTTGGCGGATATAGGTAAGCATCAGCAGATTGTCCCACGCTTTGCTGGCAGTATGTGCACCAAAACGAGGATGTGAGAAGTAAACGAAATCAGTGTAAGCCATGAGTGACAAGCCACGTGTCACGTTCCAGTCAGCCCCTACAAGGATTCCGCTCTCGTTCTGAACCGCTCCGTTGTCACCGAATCCACGTGCAAGAAGTGCCGTGTACTGATAGCCATAATATCGTTGGATAGCAAGGAATGACAGGTTAGGTGCAGCCTGAAAGGAGAGGTTATTCACCGTGGCAATACTGCCTTTGCCGTCCACTGCCGTCTCACCAGCCAATGACCAGTGGGGATGCTGATAGCCATAGTCCACACTGACGTTCCAGAAGTTATTGCCCGACGGAGCGTAATGATGGTAATATAATGAGGTGTTGGGCGTCAGTTCCTTATCGAAACAGGTGTAAAGAGCCGACAATCCTACACGAAAAGCACCCGATGACCAGCTCAGATGTGTCCCGGCGACAAACTGTGAGGCAGCATCTTTTCGGTTCATCTCTCGTTCTGTACGGTGATAGCCGGTATTGAGTATCGTCTTGATGGTGCCACTGTCAGAGAGTGTGGCATCAATGGTTCGGTAGGAAAGGAAAGCTGTGAGGTCGAGATGTTTTGCCATCTCCACCGTTGCAGCTGCTCCCTGCAGATAATTGACTGCCGAGCGGGATGAATGTGTATGGATTCCTGTGGACTGTCTGCCGAGCGTTGAGAGCATGGCAGGTTTCCCAAAGGAGAAAGAGTTGTTGATGACAAGTCCCTGTCCGAAATTCACCTTGTATCGTCCTGCCGCCAAAGCCTTCATCCGCCCCATCTTCCTTAACAGCACGTAGAAGCTGTAATGGTCATAACCCAGACTGTTGCCATGCGCAAAGAATGGCTCACCTGCATCTTGTGCACCCAAAATTCCTGCCTGAACATAATCGCCATAACGGAAGGTGTAACGGAAAGAATGGGCATAAGGATAGCCGATATAGCCGTTGCGGTCGCCTTCCGCTTATAGAAAAGGAATGAGAAGTAAACATCAACGTGTGTTTTTCCACCCTTCAATATAGATTTAAGAGAGGGGAACTGTTTGTGTTCTTCTGCTGGAGAAACATAGACAAAATAAGGAAGAAGCTGGCGGCGTACCACATCAAGGGATTCAATCATGGCAAGCTCGCCCAATGACTGCATGCCATGATACTGGTAAACGTAGGCTTGCAGTTCCTCAATCTGTTCAGCCGTCAGGAATGGGATGCGTTCCAGTTTCTTCCCGTGTTGCCGTATTGATGTTCAGTGGATGTTCTGCAAGCCCAGCCAGCAGTTCAAAAGTTTCCTCCTTCACTGTTATATTTTTCTTCGGTATTGGCATAGAGTTCATCAAGCAACTCTTCCCATTTACAGGGTTGTTGTGCGATGGCATTAAGACTGACAAGTCCAAGGAGCCAGGTCAGTAGTAGCTTCTTCATTCGGTATAACTTTTCAAAGTATTAAGGCAACAAATATAGCCTTTGTTTCTGATAAAAGCAAACAAATAGCAATAAAATTAAAAACATCCGTGCGAGAACTGGATTTTAAGGAAAATGTGCCCAGCTATAGCATGAGAAATGCTGCAGTGTCAACTCCTTTGACTACCAATAAAAAGGCTGATAACTGAAATGTTATCAACCTGTCTTTATACCCAGACCCGAACTATATTTATTATAAACAAATATTCACATTTACTTTTCAACTTCACTAAAATCAACACTTTACAAGTTTTCAAAAACACACAAAGTGTAATAGAGAGTGTTAAGATATCCAAAAATGTTCCTGCAATGTTCCTGCAAAATGTTCTGCAAATTATAAAATAATAACTATCTTTGTAGTGGATATAAATTTTTAGTGATATGTGCAAAAGGTAATACTACGTTTGGTTTTGAACTTGCACCCCGACCAAACAGATTTGGTTTCTATCCTATTGTGTTAAGAATAACCTCAATTCCGCAGCGTTTTTCCTTGTGAGGCGATTTTATATGTTGAGATGTCTTTTTGGGGCTCTATATGTTGTTATGAGTTTTTTTCAGGGGCTTCCTGGGTCTTGCCTGGGCATGAAATCCCCCACCCAAACCAATGGGGAAGTATGAAAAACCACAAAAAATGATGTTTATTCAATGAAGACTTCAGCGTAGTAGGTTTTTATTTGTATATAGGTTCAGAACGTTCTGCCTTCCTCGTTCTCACCCATTTTGCCGGCACGCTGACAAAATGCAGGATAAAGGCTTTCAGCCTGCTTGTCTTTTTCAATGGCTTGACCTTATCGCTGATATAACGGACGAGATGAGATAGAAGTTCTTCAGCATGGCGGTAACCATCATGAAAACCATGTTCTCAGCCATAAAGGAAAGAGGCAGATGCGACCATCCGAAGTCATTGTTCTGTATATCGAAGTTCTTTTCGCTTGCTCCACGCTCATTATAAAATGTAATGATGTCTTTCTCTGTAGATGTCCAGTTATTGGTAAGTATACAGCGGTATGTGTATATTACTCCGAACATACCCGTCTGTCCCTGCCATCCTTGTCTTTCAAAGGACTACGCTGTACGACAAGCCTATATGACTTTCCTTCTATTAAGTTGTCCATGCTGACGGAGGTGACATCGCATCTCTCATAACCAACCTCAACACTCTTCCATTCTTTCAGCTGGCGGAAGTCCTCACATCGGCTGCCGCAGTTGGCTGCACGTATATAGAACGTGTTGCAGCGCTGCTCTACGGTTTGGATAATTTCCTTTGAGAACGATCCACAATCAGCACGGAAACGCTCTATTACCACACCAAGTTCGGAGGTCACACGGTCCATAATGCGACGGAGCGTGTCTTCTTGATGGAATCTCACATTGGTGTTTCCGTCACGATTCTCACCTCCGACTATGATTCCCCCAATGGAAGCCCAACCAGGGAAATAGCCAAAATCCTGCTTGTAAGAATACTTTGCATCGAACTTGTGGGCTGGAATAAACTGGTGGTCAAAGTCTAAGTCAACATGACGGCCCACTTTTATAAGCCCCATTCTCCGTATCATCCGTAAAAGCAAGGTATTCAACTTTTCTGCTGTGTTGAAACTATACGACTTGTCTGAGGTCTCGCTCTTATAGACAATATTTTTCTCGGTAAGCTCCTTTAGTCCGCGCCCCACGGTGTCGGCACCGGGTAATAGCGTGTCAGGTCTCTGCTTGAACTGCCCAATAAGCGCATTGATGTCCTCAAGGCATTCTCCACCACAAAGGTAACTGAAGAAGAGAGAACCGAAAATACTTCCATGGCTGAATGCTTTGCCGCTGCATCCGCATCTGCCCAACACGGATTCGGTAAGTTTTTCAAAGCCCAACTTTGAAAAACGTCCATGATGTGATTAATTCCTCCGAAAGAAGTGATATTCTCGTTTTTAATTGCTACCTTTTGTCATGTCAGATTTTTGCTTACTTGTTATGTTTGCAGCACCAAGATAGGTGAAAATTCTGCACATCCAAGTGTTTTGAGGACTTTGTTTCTCAGACACTGGAGTTCTCACAAAAATTGTGCTGCGGAATTAAGGTATTCAATAAATATCCAATCGCACTATACGCTGATTGAAGCGAATATAACAATACGGAATTTTATAAAGCAGGCGGAATATCAATGGAAAACGTCCATGATCGTAATCGCTCATAAAGTATTCACGGATAAGATGTAAACGATTATTCCATTTCTCCATGTCTTTGGTATGCAGTATGGACCATAAGAACTCCGTATTATCATCCATCTTACTGATTACGTCATGATGTTTAGCTTTCCCTACGAGTACATAACATAAGATGTCCATTAGTATTGTAGCTTTATCCAAGCGGCTACACATTCGTTTATAAAAGCTTTTACCTGCTCTTCTTTAAAGTACATCAATACTCCTTCAAGAATAATCAGCACGGGGTATTATATTTCACCTTTCTATCCATTTGTAGTCGAACATTGACATTGAAAGAAAAGTATTCGTCTCAGTCTCAGGTATAAAACGACGCCGTATATCGATAACTTTTTCTAAATCGAGATCGTACCAATGAGCACAGTGTGGACAGTCAAGACGTTGATATCGAGCGTCAAGCCCTGCCCCCAATTGTATTACGACACCGTCAGGATATTCTTTTAAGAACGTTATCACTTCATCATCAATTAGTTTTGCACGAACACAAACACCAGCCTGTGAGAATTTTCCTTCTTAAATTTAGAGAAATCATAATCCACATGTTTGATGATCTCTGTTGCATAAATATCCCTCAACAAAGCATCCGGTCGCTTTGTCTCCGTGGCCTTCGCCCAAAGTGTGGTAAGCATTGTTTCGGGAATACCTGTAAGTTGTTTTGTATCCATCATTCTTTATTTTTATTTGGTTCTTAGGAATTATTTATTTCCTGCTTTAATGAGAAGCGTACACCCTTTACTTGGACTGTGTGCTTCAGAACAAGAATTATGCTAGTATAAACATCCTAAATTACAGTTATGTTCCCTTTGTCTCAGTTGCAAAAATATCTTTTTGTTTGTAGTAGCAATACTTATAAATAGGTATTTTGACATAATCTGCCTTATGGTAAAAGATAAATCTATATAGCGTATACTGTTATCCAAAGAAATAGAAGAAAATCGGATTACCATCTGCCCTTACTGCATATTTAGTTTTTCCAGTATCTGAGTCATAAGTGAAGAAGCCTACTTCTTTTCGTCATAGATATTGAAGACGATTTGAACTTTTAAATTGATATAATACCTTAATTCCGCAGTATTTTTTCTTGTGAGAAAATTTTATATGTTGAGATGTCTTTTTGGGGCTCTATATGTTGATATAAGGTGCTTCGGTGTTTTTTGGGTCTTTTCTAAGCATAAAATCCCCCACCCAAACCAATGGGGAAGTATGAAAAACCACAAAGAAATGTTGTTTATTCAATGAAGACCTCAGCGTAGTATGTTTTATTTGTATATAGGTTCAGAACGTTTCTGTCTTCCAGTGCGCACCCATTTTGCTGGAACGCTGACTAAATGCAGGATAAAGGCTTTCAGCCTGCTTGTCTTTTTCAACGGCTTGACCTTCTCGCTGATATGACGGACGAGATAGAGATAGAAGTTCTTCAGCATGGCGGTAACCATCATGAAAAACATGTTTTCAGCCATAAAGGAAAAGGGCAGATGCGACCATCCGAAGTCATTGTTCTGTATATCGAAGTTCTTTTCGCTTGCTCCACGCTCATTATAAAATGTAATGATGTCTTTCTCTGTAGATGTCCAGTTATTGGTGAGGATACAGCGGTATGTGCATATTATCTCGAAGAAATCTGTCTGCTCCCTGCCATCCTTGTCTCTTCAAAGCCCAACTTTGAGAAAACGTCCATAATATGATAAATTCCACCGGAAGAAGTGATAATCTCGTTTTTAATAGCTACCTTTGCCATGTCAGTTTTTTGCTTACTTGTTGTGTTTGCAGCACCAAGATAGGTGAAATTTCTGACATATCCAAGATGTTTGAGAACTTTGTTTCTCAGGCACTTGGAGTTCTCCTAAGAATTTATGCTGTGGAATTAAGAACTCTTGTAATCATAAACCCAAAAAGAGAAGAAAATGAAGTATGTAACGTTAAACAACGGAGGAAAATACCCCAATTGGGCTATGGGGTATATCAAGTGGAATCGACAGAAGCCGAACGTTGCGTGAACGACGCACTCGACGCAGGTTATCGGATGGTGGATACTGCTCAAGCGTATCACAACGAAGAGGGCGTGGGCGCAGCAGTGAAGGAAGAGCGGCATTGCCCGCAGCGAAATCTTTCTGGTGTCTAAAAATATGGATAGGCAACTATGGTTACGAACGTGCCGAAAGCGAGCATCGACGGAGTCTGCGCCAGTTGCAGACCGAATACATCGACCTCATGCTGCTTCATCAGCCTTTTGCGACTACTATGGTGCCTATCGCGCTTTGGAAGAGGCTTATCGGGAGGGCAAATTGCGCGCCATCGGTGTGAGCAATTTCCAGCCGAACCATTTCATTGACCTTGCGAGCAATGTCGAAATCGTACCAGCAGTGAACCAAGTGGAGACGCACGTCTTCTGCCAGCAAATCAGGAGTAAGGAGTACATGGATGAGTTCGGCACGCATACGATGTCGTGGGACCGCTTGCCGAAGGTCGCAACGGACTCTTCGTGAATCCTGTGTTAAAGGAAATCGGCAAGGTGCATGGCAAGAGCGTGGCACAGGGTTGCCCTCCGCTACCTCACCCAACGCGATGTCATCATCATTCCGAAGTCCGTCCACCGCAACCGTATGGAAGAGAACTTAACATCTACGATTTCGAGCTTACACCCTGACGAAATGGAGCGTATCAACTCTTGACCTCGCCAAAAGTGCGTTTTTCGACCATAACGATCCGGAGACCGTGAAAGATGTTTATGGGATGGAGAGCACTCTGATGTGATTTTGTCATGTCAAATTTTTGCTTACTTGTTATGTTTGCAGCACCAAGATAGGTGAAATTCCTGACATATCCAAGTGTTTTGAGAACTTTGTCTCTCAGGCACTTGGATTTCTCCTAAGAAATTGTGCTGCGGAGTTAAGGATATATTTTAAAAATAAACACAAATAAAAGTATGAATGAGACTTTAGTACCCCAAATTACAATTGTAATTCTTGGCGCAGTAGTAACCTACTTCTTGGCAATTTATCAAAAATATTACTTTCAAAGAAGAAAAGAAGTAACAATAAAATACTAATTGATGCATGGGGAATGTTAGAAAGAGCATCTTGTAGAGAAGATAATAGATATGATACAGATATAGAAATAGCAATCTACAATATTCAACTCTTTTGGGACAACACGACTATTGAACTAGCACAGAAGTTTATAGAAGAAATAGCAAGAAACCATTCTGGTTCAAAGCATTATTAGAATTATTGAATCAACTTAGGAAGGACTTACGAAAAGAATTAAAGTTAGAAAAACCCGCTTTCGTAGACATGAAATTTCTTCGATTCTCGAATTCTAAACTACCTAATTCATAGTCTAAAACCAGCAGGATAGTCACTGAGAAGGTTCTTTATATATTTTTCATTGCCCCCATTTCATGGGATTCATAGAAAGAATGTTTTAATTACGAATGTAAGACCACCTTTTGTAGTCGAAAAATAGCCACGCAAATTCGAAATTTGCGTGGCTATAATGTTATGTATAGTGCTTTTTCTGCACTTTTCTCTTGATGATATAATAAATGTTTGGTGTTAGCTATCTTTTTATATTTCTGTCCTTGTAGCTCATCTCCTATTTAAGATGTTTTGTTATGGGTGGAGTTAGCATTGTTGGGCGAGAATCTCGTGTTATATTCAAATTTACTACTGCAAATATAGTTACTTTGTTTGATATTTTATTCTTTTTTCACGATTTAGACTATATAGCTTTATGATAAACCCAGGATGTGTTGATGTTCGAAGCTTTTTGGAATATAAATCGTGTATAAATTTTATATATCCTCAATTCCCGCAGCATTATTCCTTGTGAGGTACTTTTATATATTGAAGTGACATTTTTGAGATTTATCCATTGATATGAAGATTTTCTGGGGTTCTTGGTTCTTGCATAATCATGAAATCCCCCACCCAAACCAATGGGGAAGTATGATAACCACAAAAGAGAAATACTGTTTATTCAATGAAGACCTCAGAGTAGTAGGTTTTATTTGTACTTGAGCTTTCATGCACTAATTTCTCACAAGAAATCGTGCTGCGGAGTTAAGGACATAGTAAATCAAGCCATTCAGCCGTGGTGACGCCTATATCACCACAGCTAAATTCTCCGTTTATATTTATCGTCTTATATAATGTCTTTACAGCCATAAACTAAGCAGTCTTCAGTTATAATGCTCCACTAATATTATCACAAACTTACTTTTTATTTTTATTTGCTGTCATTTTAACATTTGCATAGAGTTCGTTGTAATTCAACAAGTTAAACTTCCACAATCGATGACAGCAGTGACAGGAAAGTTTGTTTTTGAAGTGCCGAATTACAAATATAACGACTTTATTTGACATATCGTTATTTTATGTTTACAAATTTTATTTAACACCTCGATTCCGCAGCATTATTCCTTGTGCGGTACTTTTATATATTGAATTGACATTTTTGGGATTTATCCATTGATATGGGGATTTTATGCTTAGAAAAGACCCAAGAAACACCGAAGTACCCTTATATCAACATATAGAGCCAGCAAAAGACATCTCAACATATAAAAGTACCTCACAAGGAATAATATTGCGGAATTAAGGAATATGATAAATTCCACCGAAAGAAGTGATATTCTCGTTTTTAATTGCTACCTTTGTCATGTCAGATTTTTGCTTCCTTGTTATGTTTGCAGCACCAAGATAGGTGAAATTTTTCTGACATATCCAAGTGTTTTTGAGAACTTTGTTTCTCAGGCACTTGGAGTTCTCACAAGAAATTGTGTTGCGGAGTTAAGGAAATATGAAAAGAATAATAATTGGGCTCTCATAGCAACTGCTGTGATGGGCATTCAAGCACAAAAGAATATGGAAAATAAGATGGAAAGGAAAGAAATCAAGCAGACCGCAGGACGTACCGCCCTCGGAGAGTTCGCACCGGAATTTGCTCATCTCAACGATGACATTCTTTTCGGTGAAGTGTGGAACCGTCAGGAAGAGATGAGCCTGCATGACCGCTCGCTTACCACACTTTCTCACTCGTGGCGCAAGGCATCACCGACTCATCGCTCAAATATCACCTGAATACGGCCAAAGCCAATGGCGTGACCCGACAGGAATTTTCGGAGATGATCACTCACGCCGCTTTCTGTAGGCTGGCCCTAAGGCATGGGCGGTGTTCAACATACTAAGGAGGTGTGGACTTCAGACATACAGACCAAAGAAGAATTTCAGGCAAGCACACCCTATCCCATTGGCGAGCCTAACACGGGCTATGCCAAATACTTCATAGGGCTGAGTTATCTCGCTCCGATGGAGGCTGACAAGGGGGGCGTGGTAAATGTAACGTTTGAACCCCGTTGCCGCAACAACTGGCACATTCATCACAAAGCCGTTCAGGTGCTCATCTGCGTTGCCGGCCGCGGCTGGTATCAAGAGTGGGGCAAGACAGGCTGTAGAACTTTGCCCCGGCACTGTCATCGCCATCCCCGCTGAAAGCGAAACACTGGCACGGAGCCGCCAAAGACAGCTGGATGCAGCACTTGACTTACAATACTCGCGTCGAGGACGGCTCATCGAACGAATGGCTGGAGCCTGTTGCTGATGACATCTACAACAAACTCAAATAAGGCATTGCTTTCCCTATAGAAAGTTCATTTCGCGAGTGCAAGTTCCAAAAACGAAGTGAAAAAGCAGGAGTTACATGCTGCCGTACAGAGTTAACAGACAATGGCTTTTCGAGTATCGAACTATCGCCCCGACAGGAATAAACGACGTATCATTCTGTATTTAATCATATCTGTTCGATGTTTAATTGGAGTAGGAGGGCTAAATTCTAACAGATAAAATTTCGTAGTAGCTTACTTCGGCGTCACTGTTCCCGTTAACAAACTCGATGCTCTGCCCCTCTGCCAGCCTTATCGGCATAGCTTAGGAACGTCGTAACGGTAGGGTGCCGCAAATCGATGACCTGACTAACCGTGCATCCTGTCGGCCTCTATCCACGACAGGAAGAACTGATACGTATTCAATCGTGTGTAAACAGCCGCCTCATCGCTCTCTCCGGTAACCTTACCCTGTTCCGTTGTCTTCCAATGAATCCTGTTCTTCGACTGATAGCTCACCTCGGCTGTCATGCCGTTGTCGTATTTCAGTACCAGTGTTTTACCGATAATATCCATTGAATCTCCTTCGCATTCCGTTCTGGTGTCGGCTGTTATTGTTCTTCATATCCTTTTTGTAGTTTCCGCATGCTGCCAGCAAAGCTGTTGCAACAGCAATGAATAATAATTTTCTTGTCATATTTTGTTTTTTGAAAAGTAGCATCCAAAAGGCTGAATCGCCACGAGCAGAACCCTTAAGGCTTCATCTCTATGCTGCAAATATAGTAAAACTTTTTAAGATACAGCAAACAATTCAGAAAAATAAAAATCTTAATTCCGCAATATTTTTCTTGTGAGGTACTTTTATATATTGAAGCGACATTTTGGGATTTATCCATTGATATGGGGATTTTTATGCTTAGAAAAGACCCAAGAAACACCGAAGCACCTCATATCAACATATAGAGCCACCCAAAAGACATCTCAACATATAAAAGTACCTCACAAGAAAAATATTGCGGAATTAAGGAATATGATAAATTCCACCGAAAGAAGTGATATTTTCGTTTTTAATTGCTACCTTTGTCAAGTCAGATTTTTAGCTTACTTGTTATGTTTGCAGCACCAAGATAGTGAAATTTCTGAAATATCCAAGTGTTTTGAGAACTTTGTTTCTCAGGCACTTGGAGTTCTCACAAGAATTTATGCTGCGGAATTAAGGGATTTTTATAACCCAAGACAGAGTCTCAAAATAAATAAACATGGATACAAAATTTTTACATTGATACAGAAGCCAATGATGATGATGCTTTATAAATTGGCAATGCAGTTTGCCTGTAAACTTCAAAAAAGGATTCTTCGATATAGTTCTTTATATTCACACAAAAAGCAAAATACTGGTTGGTTTGAAAGATTGTTTGGTTCAGAAATAGTTAGAAGTTATTTAATGGTTTAAAGTTTACCGATTGTCCAGTCCCATTCAAATTTGAGACTAAGTTGACTTATAAAAATGCAATCCATGGTAATGCATCAGATATTGTAATATGTTGTGGAATTGACTCTGATGATTTATTAAAATTGATGATTATCATTCTGTGAAATATATTATTGCGATTCCTTGGTTAAGAAAAATTAACAGATAAATGGATAAAAACTTGGAGTGCTATTGAGATTTCGGGCAAAGAAAAAGAAGAAGCATTTCCTGAACCGAGTTGCATAGTAAAACGTGCAATGCAACAATTGACAGCTTCAATAAATATGTCGACTGAATATCACACCCAATGGATAATGATAGAGCTAAGACCTTTATTAAGGCTTTTGCATAAGTACGAACCAGAGTTAAATGCAGACATTATTGGTTCATATTTAGTTAGAGAATTAAATTTGAAACAAGACACGCTAAGGATATAGAAAAATTAATTGAGACATTAAATAGTGGTAGTTTCTTTAAAGGTGGAGAAAAACTGGATTACAGAATTACTATAAAAGGTGGAAAAATGAATGTAAAATAAGCACAGCGCATAACAGGCAAAAAGGGAAAATGTCCCTTGCCGTTTCCATTTCCTCCTCCAAGTCCTCGAAGCGGAGGACCTTCAACTTGTCCAATGCTTCCCTGTCAAGAGCCTTTGGCAGTTTGTTGTCTCCCTTTGATATTTTTCGCCTTGTCAAAGAAGAGCGTATCTGCTAACCCCTCACGGTATGCCAGCCTGCATACCGTTTTCAAGAAGGTGGCGGCATTATAGAACGTACATTCCTGAAAGCCACACTCACTCACAAAGTACTGTCTGAAATCGTAGATAAACTGCTCCGTGAGTTGTGAGAAAGCCAAGTCCGATACCTTGTACTTCCTTTGTATAAATCTCTGCAAATGGATTCGGGTGGAATGGTAGCCGTGTATGGCTCCTTCCTTGATGTCTATGCCAACATGACTTTCCTTCTCCTTGATGAGCATGTCCAGCCTTTTCGGTGAGCATGCAGCGTGCCTATACGCTGCCTTGAAACAGCCCTTCACATCGGTTGCGTCAAATGGGCAACCTTTGGATAGCAGAGACTGATAGGCAACCTGAATGGAAACAAGCAAGTTCTCCAGCCTGCCGTTCACCTCCACCGCCTCACGGCTCTTGCCGTCCATTCTACTTTCACGGGGATTCCACAAATCGGGGTTACAGGACAGCTTGCAGCTGAACTGCGCAATGGAACGACCGATAGTAATGCGCCCCATAATCGGAGCCTTACCCGACTTTGTCCATACCGCTCTTTTTGAGGTAGAGCAACACCTTCATTTTCTCTGTTTTCATACGCTTTAATTTTTATGGGCAAAGACAGTGCAAACGAGTTCCATAAGAGCTTGCTCTTAAATGGACGAGTGCAGCTTGTCTTATGCAAAGTTACCCGAATTAAAGCGTTCCTCACTATGCAGAAAACTGCCGACCGAAGCAACAGCCACACGGGGCGAAAATAATTCAGTTACCTGACATTGCTCCGTCGTTACCTATGGCAAAATAGGGTAACGGTTTAGTAACTGAACTTTTGCCTGAATCTGCATATTGCTGCCCTTTGCGAACAGGGCAATTTTATGCAAATCGTTCCGTTTCGTGCTCATTGTCAGTCAGTTTTGCACCAACTTCGATTTTTTTCTTCATTTTCGACGATTAGTTGCCGTGTAAGTAAGGCCTGATTGGCGTGCAAGTAAGGCCTAATTGACAGACAAGTAAGGCCCAATTAGCGTGCAATCAGGCCTTGTTTGCAGAGCGAGTGACACCCGGCGGAAATCCTGCTGTCGGACAGTTACGAGGCAGCGGATGGCGGCGGCGACTTAAAAACTAAAAAAAGGCAACGGAGACCGCTGCATTCTGATTTATTTTCATAAATTTGCAAAGATGCCG
>BNJU01000434.1_pt1 | contig 40344 bp, 74 predicted proteins | sample 8539281 | NCBI WGS metagenome assembly BNJU01 (sample SAMD00202456, study PRJDB9452) | human saliva metagenome | isolation source: human saliva | place: Japan
GTACTGTTTGTTAGTTTATTTTATAGTAAATTAACAAAATATTTTTAACAACAGTGCAATGGTCCCACCTGAATCCATATCGAACTGCAAGTGAAACATTGTTACGCCGATGGTAGTGTGGGGCTTCCCCATGATGAGGAGTAGGTCACTGCCAATCATACCTTATTTAGCGGAGTGGTAGTTCAGCTGGTTAGAATACCTGCCTGTCAACGCAGGGTCGCGGGTTCTGAGTCCCGTCCATTCCGCCAATTCTTAATACCAATAGGGGCGTAGTTCAATTGGTAGAGCACCGGTCTCCAAAACCGGGTGTTGGGGAGTTCGAGCCTCTCCGCCCTGCCATTATTCCATATCAATTTATCTTTAATTTTTATAAGAATATTGTCTATTTTGCTATTCGTTTTTATACTAGTGCATTTTAGTGTTTCAGAGATATTCTTATGGGTATTCCATTCAAAGATTTTATTCAATTAATTGCGCGAATTACGTAATCTCATGGAGGCTGTCTTGGGATCTTAAACAAAATTATGCGACTCCATGATTCCTTGTTTAGCACAGAAAACTTGTAAGTCATTGATATCTGCAAAAGCAGACATCGCTGGTGGAGGAAGAGCTTGGTGATCTTTTAGTACAGGTGGTGTCAGTCAGCTCGCTTTCGAGGATGGATTTATTTTACATTTGATGATGTTCTTAATGATGTTTCTGAAAAGATTGTACGTCGCCATCCTCATGTAGTTGGTGATGCTACAGCTGGAAATGAAGAAGAAGCGTTAGCCCGTTGGAACAGTATCAAAGCACAAGAAAAATTAGCTCAAAAACAACAGTCTATTTTAGATAATGTTCCAAATGCTTTTCCTGCATTAACAGAAAATGCAAACAGTGTTCAAAGATTGGGTTTGATTGATGAAATTTGGCCTGTATTTAAAGTTGAAGAAGAATGAAGAAGTACTAGATGAAATCAACCAAACACCGCAATCAGGAAAGAATAGAAGAAGAAACGGATTTATTTTTGCTACTGTCAATTTGTCTCGCCATCTTAAATGTAATGCGGAAGAGGCTTTACGTAAGGCAAATAATAAATTTGAACAACGTTTTCGCAAAGTTGAAGGAAAGGCATTAGAACGAGGCGTATTACTTAAAGATCTTTCTTTAATCGAAATGGATATTCTGTGGGATGAAGTGAAAAAGAAGAAAATATCAAAATGGCAGAGGCGTTTTCCTTCATATTTTTATTTTATGGAATGGAACTTTGCCGTCATTGTGAGTTTCGTAAAACTCTGTTATGGTGGCTGCCCTAAACATCGCTTTTTGTTTCTCTCGAAAATGAACCCAATCCACATAATTATTTTACGTGCCTCTACCGTTATTTCTTTTGAACAAACGGCATTCTATATGCAGGCCATGGCTCGTCAAATTCGGTTACATCCATCCGCCGCTTAAGGTAGAATGGTGTTTTCTACTTTACGTTTTGATTGATATGAATCCTTTGGATATTACTCGCTATTTTCTATTTATGTCTTGAAATTGTGGCAACAAATTTATTAAAAGTCAGTGATGGCTTTTACCAAACTTTACCCACCGTTGGTTCATTAGCGCTATATGCCATTTCGTTTTATTTTGTCTCCAGTGTTTTCCGAACACTTTCCGTGGGCTTGGTTTACGCCATTTGGTCAGGGCGTTGGTATTGTTCTGACCGCTATTGTGGCATATTTCGCATTTGGTCAGAAAATTGATACCGCAGGGCTGATGAGGGCATGGCGTTGATTATCAGTGGTGTTTTAGTGATTAACTTGTTTTTCTCAAACAGGGCATTAATCCTCCAAATGAAAATGTGATCAGCTCACGAATTTTATTTTTCTTCAAAATAAAATTATGTAAAGCAATCGATTCACCGCTATAATTCTCGGCATTTTTAACCGCACTTTGTGCAACTTTAAAAGGAAAATTCTATGAAAAATTACTTTGCTCATTGTTTGCGCTTTCTGCTGTTAGCACAGCAATGGCACAAGAAGTGAATATTAAATTATTAGGCACCTCTGACATTCATGGTCGCGTTGTACCTTGAGCTATGGTGCAGACGTAGAAGACAAATCTGGTTCTTATGCTCAAATCGCAACTTATGTGAAAGATGTGCGTAAAAACAACAAAAACGTGGTATTAGTGGATGTGGGCAGTGCGATCCAAGATAACCAAGTCGATGTGTTCGCAAAGATAAAAATATTACAAAGATCACCCAATTCCAAAAGTATTAAACGAAATGAAATACGATATTTTCGTACTTGGTAACCACGAGTTTAACTTTGGGATGAAAGCATTAGATGAAATCTTAAAAGATATCAAAGCGAAAAAACTAACCGCAAACTTCTATCATAAGAAAAATGACAAACGTTATATCGATGCGACAACCATCATCGAAAAAGATGGCGTAAAACTAGGGATTATCGGTTTAAGTACTCCAATGTCAGCAAAATTTGAAGAAGACACGGGCAACTTAAAAGACATGAAATTTACTTCACCAACTGAAGAAGCACGTACACAAGTTGAGAAGTTAAAAGCGAAAGGTGTTGATGCGATTATTGTGATTGCTCACATGGGTATCGAGAATGAAAACAAGATTCCTGATACCGGTATGCGTGATGTGATCAATGCAGTAGATGGCATTGATGTAGTTATCGCAGGTCACATGCACAAAGATGTACCAAGTGAAACCATTAAAAATACACTAATCACTGAACCACACCGTTACGGTACCGTGGTATCTGAAGTGGATCTCACTTTTGATATCAACGATAAAAAAGAAGTGAAATTGGTGAAGAAAGAATCCAAAACCGTTCCAGTTAAAGAACTTGAAGCAGATAAGAAAATTGCGGAAATCTATAAACCTTACCACGAGAAATTACGTGAATTAAAACAATGTGGTGATTGGTCAAACCGAAAACGAAATGGTGCCACAAGAGACCAAACATGGTGTATCTGCTGCATTCTCAAAAGATACTGGTTTATCTTCATTTATTAATGATGTTGAACAACATTACAGCGGTGCAGATGTGGTGACTTTCTCTTTCGACCATCAAAAAGCACGTATGGATAAAGGCAATATCAAGAAAAAAGACATCATCTTTAACTATCGTTATGCAGGTGGCGATGTAACCGTTTATGAAAATGACCGGTAAACAATTGAAAGAATATATGGAATGGTCTGCAAACTACTTCGATACCATCCAACCAGGTGACACCGAATATCGTTATAATGCGGAACGTAAAAAATCAAAATATGTGACTTACGACATTTTCGGTGGCGTAAATTACAAAATTGACTTACGTAATCCACAAGGTAGCAAAATCGTTGGTTTAACCCTTGCTGACGGCAAACCGGTAACTGATGATATGAAATTAAAAGTGGGCATGAACTCATATCGTTTCGCTCAATTAAACGGTAAAGGTGGTATTTGGGAAGGCCAACAAATCCCAGTACTTTGGGAATCTAAAGTGGCAATGGGTCGTGAAAAAGGCACTATCCAAAATATGATGATCGATTACATCACTAACGTGAAAAAGGTAAAATCGATGGTCAATCTCACAACCGTTGGGAAATCATTGGATTAAACTAATCTAAATAAATACCGAATTTATCTATCCAGAAATATGAGAACGCCCGAAAGGGCGTTTTTATCGTAAAAATAATTTAACTAAAATGGTTGAATTATTTTTATCATAAGGTATTATTCAGAATATTACTCAAGTAGAGTAATTTAACCACTAACTAGGAGAATAATTTATAGCACCCTACAGAATTTGGCAAGACTGTTCGTAAGGCTAGAATTGATGCCATGCGAAACTTTGCTTACAATGTCTCAGGCATTAAATACTACCCCGGCATATTTGAGCGGGCTGAAACAGGTAGTAAGAAAAATTCTAAAAATGGGTCACTGATATAGCTCATTTTTTAAAAGAAAAAGGGATTGTACTTGCTAATTTGCAACAATTAGCTGATGTATCAAACCAAAATGTACCGATTGAAGGCTTATCAGAAAATCATAAAATGCTTGTAGCAGGATTTGCTAACTCGCTATACCGCTCAAGAATTAGCTCAAATATCGGAATTATTAACTCGTATCAATCATGAAAAAGGAGATTAAATGAGTACATACGAATTGCGCGGAAATAGAGTGCATCCTATGCAAGAGGTAGAGGTTGCTCCATTGCTGTAAATTTTTGTAATGAATTTGAGCTTAATAAACGAGCTCTGCAAGAAATGTGAAAAGATTTTTTCAGCAAATTGAGGAAAGGATAATTTTATCATTAATCTGTCGGTAAAATCTGACGAAGAATGGGAGAAGTCAACAAAAATCTCACTCGAGGGCATTTTGATCCAAATACATTTACGATCACAATTCCTGAAACCACTTACGATTTAGCTTGCCGGGAGATAGGACTTCATTGTTTATTATTTTTCCATGAACTTGGACATTTTATTTTTAGGACATAGAGCTATATTGCACAATTCAAAAGATTCCTCCAACTAAGAATGAAGATGCTGAGTGGCAAGCTGATACATTTGCAGAGATTGTATTAGAAAGACTTGGATTCTGTATTTCTGCACAGTTAGAACTTGATTTTGATGGAATGTAAAACCCAATCACGAGGGACTGGGTTTTGAATAATTTAGTAAAGTATTGCAGTACTTTATTAAATGATAAGCAAAAATCAGTTTTTAAAGGGTACTACTGATTTTTCTTAACCTAAAAGCAAGGCGGATTTTACTCTTTTGGTGGATTTTCGCAAGGATTAAGTTTATAAAATTTGAGTTTTATCGCAAATTTACAATAATAAATGTACCCTCCGAATAATATAGGAGGCTTCAATGATATTTGAAACTAACCCTAATGGTGAACAGGTAGCAGTGATATTTACACCTTTACATCACCAAAAAGGTAAGCAATTTATCATCCTCAAGGCGGTGTATTCCGAATTGAGATCCTGCTCATAAATATCGTAACCATTAGTTTAGAAAGTTTAAAAGGCTGCTTTATAGCAGCCTTTTTCATATCTCGGTCAATCTTAGCTTCTTAGAATTTCGGTGAATCCAAATTAGAGAATTTTAAAGAAATGCTATTGAGTATCCCTACCACATAAATCGTAATTTATTATTCACTGTCCGTAATGATGAGCAAGTTGACTATCAAACGCCTTGGGGTGTACCTCATTCAGGAGATTATGATCTCGATGAATTATTTTCAATAGATTGATAGCATTTCAAAATAACTGAAAAACCAACCGCACTTTGAGGTAATTGAATCAAGTGCGGTTATTTTTTTCTTTGTTTTCAGCTAAAACTTGTAAATAATCAAGGTAAAATTTAGCCTAACGTAGTAAACTACAAGCACTTTTATCCTTTAGGAGATGACAAATGAAACCTTATTTAATCGCCCCTTCTATCCTTTCTGCAGATCTTGCTCGTCTTGGTGATGATGTGCAAAACGTGTTGAATGCCGGTGCGGATGTGATTCATTTTGATGTAATGGATAATCACTATGTGCCAAATTTAACCTTTGGCCCAGCCGTGTGTAAAGCTTTGCGTGATTATGGCATTAAGGCACCCATTGACGTGCATTTAATGGTGAAACCGGTCGATCGTATTATTCCTGATTTTGCCAAAGCGGGTGCGGATTATATTACATTTCATCCTGAAGCCAGTGAACATATTGACCGCTCGTTACAGCTCATTCGTGATCACGGCTGTAAAGCGGGTTTAGTGTTTAATCCTGCCACACCATTAAGTTATTTGGATTATGTATTAGATAAGGTGGATGTGATTTTGTTAATGTCCGTGAATCCAGGATTTGGTGGACAATCTTTTTTACCTTCAACATTGAAAAAATTACAACAGGCACGTCGTCTGATTGATGAAAGTGGTTTAGATATCCGTTTAGAAGTTGATGGTGGGGTAAAAAGTGGATAATATTGCAGAAATCGCCGCAGCCGGTGCCGATATGTTTGTGGCAGGCTCAGCGATTTTTGGTAAACCAGATTATAAACAAATCATTGATCAAAATGCGCGCACAGTTAGCTTCAGTTAAATAGATGGTAGTAAGAATGAAGACTCAATTTAAAGTTATCGGTTTTTGATTTAGACGGTACGCTTGTGAATAGCTTGCCAGATTTAGCGTTGTCTGTGAATTCTGCTTTAGCAGACTTTTGGGATTACCTCAAGCACCAGAAGAGTTAGTGTTAACTTGGATTGGTAATGGGGCACCTGTATTGATTGCTCGTAGCTTTAGAATGGGTAAAGAGTACAAACAGGTAAAGACTTTTCAGATGTAGAAATGGAGCAAGTGAAAGAGCGTTTTAACGTGTATTACGCGGAGAACCTTGCAATGTGAGCCGTTTGTATCCAAATGTAAAAGAAACATTGGAAACCTTAAAGGCTTGTGGTTATACCTTGGCCGTAGTAACAAATAAACCAACTCGTCACGTTCAGCCAGTATTATCGGCATTTGGCATCGATCATTTATTCAGTGAAATGCTTGGTGGACAGTCATTACCTGCGATTAAACCGCATCCAGGCCCACTGTATTATTTATGTGGTAAATTTGGCGTAGAACCTCGCCAAGTGTTATTTGTAGGTGATTCTCGAAATGATATTCTCGCGGCACATTCAGCTGGTTGTCCGGTTGTGGGATTAACTTACGGATACAACTACAATATCCCAATTGCGGAATCAAATCCAGATTGGGTGTTTGATGACTTTGCGAAGTTATTAGAGATTCTTTAATCTATCTTAAAGTGTAAAGTGCGGTCAAAAATGACCGCACTTTTTTCCTAAACCTCCCACCAAATCAACGCCCATTTACGTTGTCCGTGTTTTATCGGTTCATTGTTTATTTGTTTTTGTTGATAGAATTGAGCTAAGTCTTGTTTTTCTTTTTCGGTGAGATTGCCGAGAGAAAATTCCACAGAATTTAATAAATCCTCAAAGGTTTCGCCTTGGAAACAACCTGATTCGGTTTCAATAAAACTCACATTCGCGTGAATGCCTTTTTGGTAGAGACGATTGACTAAATAAATATAAGTTGGGAAGCCCAACGTCATCACGCCAATGGCTTCAAATACGCCTTCATCGAGAAAAATGGCGTTGGGTCACTGAGGTTAAAAACGCGTTTTTAGCCTTGCTTTGCAGCTTTTCAATCATATCATCCAAATCATCCACAAGCGTCGAGCGAGAGGCGAGTATTACATCCGCTTGAGGCACATCATCCCAGTTATCGGACCATGATTTATGTAGAAGGGTAATATTATTCAGTTGATACTTTTCTTTGTACTGTTGCACCATCTCTAACATCCCTTGGCTGTAATCGAGAGCATACACGGCTTGGCATTGTTGGGCTAAAGGAATCACAAAAGTGCCGAGGGCCACAGCCGATATCTAATACGGTTTCATTGGGTTGCACATTCATGGCTTTGAGCAAGGTTTCGTTATAGCGGCTTGGCTTTGCCCCACTAAATTCTCAGCCATTTTAGGGGCTTTTTTTATCCCACTTTTGTCGGTGGAAGATTATAGTGATTACAGGCTTTTAGATGTTGTTGATAGAGATCGTTGAAATTGATGTCATTGATGATCATAGTGACGCCTCAAAGTGCGGTTAGTTTTTGGATTGTTTTTGAATTTGCTTGATGATTATATGCTTTCTCTTACCTGAAAAATCATTGAAAATGATTGACGCAAACGTTTTTCGTTTTGGCGTGTTTTTCCTTTATAATAGCCCGCGATTTTTCATCTCAAACACAACTCAAAGGTACCCGTATGTTTCAAACTTTTCGTGGCTCACCCGCCCTTTCTGAATTCCGTATTCAAGGTTTAATGCAAAAATTTCAACAAAATCAATTACCGGTGAAATCGGTTTACGCGGAATATTTGCATTTTGTGGAATTAAATCGACCGCTTGTTAGCGAGCAGGAAGCAAAATTAAAAGCATTGTTACATTACGGCCCAACCTGGCAGAACACGATGCTAAAGGTGAAACCTTTTATCGTGATTCCACGCGTTGGCACGATTTCTTCTTGGTCTTCTAAAGCGACGGACATTGCATAACTGTGGTTTAAATGAAGTGGAGCGCATTGAGCGTGGTTTTGGCGTATTACTTTTGAGTTAAGCCAACCGCTTGATGAGAAAAACAACAGAAAAATTGACCGCACTTTTTACATGATCGAATGATGGAAACCGTGGTGCGTCAGTCCTGAAGATGCAGAGATCTTTATTCCGTCATCAAGATCCGAAACCGTTTAAAAGCGTGGATATTTTTAAAAGGCGGACGTGAGGCCTTAGTCACAGCCAACGTAGAATTAGGGTTTGGCACTGGCAGAAGATGAAATTGATTATTTGGTGGAAAAACTTTCACCCAATTAGGGCGCAATCCGCACGATATTGAACTTTATATGTTTGCGCAAGCCAACTCTGAGCACTGCCGTCATAAAAATCTTTAATGCGGATTGGATTATTGACGGCAAAAAAACAGGATAAATCCCTGTTTAAGATGATTAAAAACACCTTTGAGAAAAACCCCTGATTTCGTGCTTTCAGCCCTATAAAGATAATGCTGCGGTAATGGAAGGCTCAAAAGTTGGCCGTTTCTTTGCAGATCAAGATGGGCAATATCGCTACCACAATGAAGATGCACATATTTTAATGAAAGTGAAACCCATAACCACCCAACCGCAATTTCGCCATTCCCCGGGGCGGCAACAGGTTCGGGCGGTGAAATTCGTGATGAAGGTGCAACAGGCCGTGGTGCCAAAACCAAAAGCAGGTTTAACCGGTTTCTCCGTATCAAACCTCGTGATTCCAAACTTTGAACAACCTTGGGAAAATCCACTCTCCAAACCAAACCGTATTGCCTCTGCGCTTGATATTATGATTGAAGGCCCATTAGGTGGCGCTGCATTTAACAATGAATTTGGTCGTCCCTGCGTTATTAGGGCTATTTCCGTACCTATGAAGAGAAAGTCAATAGCTTCAACGGCGAAGAAGTGCGTGGCTATCACAAACCGATTATGTTAGCGGGTGGTATTGGTAATATTCGTGGTGAACACGTTCAAAAAGGCGAAATACCAGTCGGTGCGAAAATTGATCGTATTAGGCGGTCCAGCCATGAACATCAGCTTAGGCGGTGGCGCAGCTTCTTCTATGGACAGCGGTAAATCAAAAAGAAGATTTAGATTTTGCTTCTGTTCAACGTGAAAACCCAGAAATGGAACGTCGTTGCCAAGAAGTGATTGACCGCTGCTGGCAATTAGGGCGAAGAAAATCCAATTCTCTTTATTCACGATGTCGGCGCAGGCGGTTTATCCAACGCCATGCCTGAATTAGTACACGATGGCGAACGTGGCGGTAAATTTGATTTACGTTCCATCCTTTGCGATGAAAAAGGCATGTCGCCATTGGAAATTTGGTGTAACGAATCGCAAGAACGTTATGTATTAGCGGTTGCACCAGAAAAACTCAAATTATTTACCGCACTTTGTGAACGTGAGCGTGCGCCATTTGCGGTCATTGGTGAGGCAACAGAAGAAAAACATTTAACCTTGCATGATAGTCATTTTGACAATAACCCAATTGATTTACCGATGAATGTTATTAGGCAAAAACGCCGAAAATGACGCGCGAGGTTTCGTCAAAAACTGTTGAAAATCAACCGCTTGCAACAGAAAATATTCACTTAAAAGACGCTTTCCATCGTGTATTACGTTTACCGGTGGTGGCAGAAAAAACGTTCTTAATTACCATTGGTGACCGTTCTGTAACCGGCATGGTGGCACGCGATCAAATGGTCGGCCCATGGCAAATTCCGGTGTCTGATGTGGCTGTTACAACTGCATCATTAGACAGCTATCACGGTGAAGCCATGGCAATGGGCGAGCGTGCACCTGTGGCATTATTAGACTTTGGTGCTTCTGCACGTTTAGCGGTGGCTGAATCCATTACCAACATTGCGGGCACCAATATTGGCGATATTAAACGTATCAAACTGTCTGCAAACTGGATGTCTGCAGCGGGTCATGGTGGTGAAGACGCAGGCTTATATGAAGCGGTGAAAGCGGTAGGTGAAGAACTTTGCCCTGCATTAGGCATTACCATTCCAGTGGGTAAAGACTCTATGTCGATGAAAACCACTTGGGAAGAAAATGGTGAGAAAAAATCAGTAACAGCACCGCTTTCTTTAGTAATTTCATCTTTTGCTCGCGTGGAAGATGTCCGCAAAACAGTGACACCACAATTACGCACAGACAAAGGCGCAAGCCGTTTATTATTGATTGACTTTGAGGGCGAAAGAAAAATCGCTTAGGCGCGACCGCACTTGCGCAAGTGTATAAACAATTAGGTGACAAACCAGCCGATGTGGTGAACGTAGCCAAACTGAAAAACTTCTTTAATGCAATGCAAGCATTAGTAGCAGAGCGTAAATTATTGGCTTACCACGACCGCTCCGACGGTGGGTTAATTACCACCCTTGCAGAAATGGCATTTGCGGGTAACTGTGGCGTGGATGTGGATATTTCTGCCTTAGGCGACAATGATTTAGCCGTATTATTTCAACGAAGAATTAGGTGCAGTGATTCAAGTATCAGAAAGTGAATTAAGCGCCGTGCGTGAGGTATTAAAAGCCCATGACTTGCTTGGTTTAACTTATGAACTCGGCTCTGTAAGCTCAGAAGATCGTTTTGAAATCACACGAGGCAGCAAAAACTATTAGCGAAAAACGCTCTGAATTACGCGGTATTTGGGCAGAACTTACTCACCAAATGCAACGCTTACGTGATAAACCCAGAATGTGCTGATCAAGAATTTGAAGCGAAAAAGCAACGGACAACAAAGGCTTATCCGCTTACTTAACCTATGATGTAAATGAAGATATTGCTGCACCTTATATCAGCAAAAGGCGTGAAACCAAAAAGTAGCAGTATTGCGTGAACAAGGGGTAAACAGCCATGTTGAAATGGCAGCGGCTTTTTGACCGAGCAGGCTTTGCTGCGATTGATGTTCATCATGAGTGATTTAATGGCAGGTCGTTACAACTTTAAACGGCTTTAATGCGATGGTGGCCTGTGGTGGCTTCTCTTACGGTGACGTATTAGGTGCTAGCGGTGGCTGGGCGAAATCTATTTTGTTTAACCCACAATTACGTGATCAATTCAGCCAATTCTTCGCCAATGAAAACACCCTTTCATTAGGTGTATGTAACGGCTGTCAACTTATCTCCAGCCTTGCAGAAATTATCCCAGGTGTAGAAAACTGGCCACGTTTCGTGCGTAATAAATCAGAACGTTTTGAAGCCCGTGCTGCGATGGTAAAAATCAACGACACCAACTCATTGTGGTTTAAAGGCATGGCAGGTTCACATATGCCGATTGCGGTTGCTCATGGTGAGGGGTGCGTAGAATTCAAAACACCAGAAAACTTGACCGCACTTCAAGCGCAAAACTTGATTGTGGCGCAATATATCGACAGCCATTTGAATGTAACTGAAACCTATCCAGCCAACCCGAATGGTTCAGCATTAGGGATTACCGCCATTTCTAACGTGGATGGTCGTATCGCTGCGATGATGCCACACCCAGAACGTGTATTCCGTGCCGTGAGCAACTCATGGTATCCAGAAGATTGGTCTGAAGATGGTGCTTGGATGCGAATTTTTAGAAATGCGAGGTGAATTTTCAAATAATGTGAAATTGATCACGGAAAATTAATTAAAAATAAGAGATACTAAGAAATTGGTATCTCTTTTTATTGCATAAATCTGATCAATGAAAAATACCCACAATATTAGCGAGTAATATTGTTAATGATTTATATAAATATTTTATATAAAAATTCTTGGAGCATTATGCCCGTTATATCCATTGAACTATATAAGGAGTTCTTAATGAGTAGTTTAGTTACATTGCTAGCTAATATTGTTGCGCCATTGCAACGTCAATTTATTAACTTTATCCGCATTGCGATTTGTGTTGTGATGGTTTTGGATTGGTGGTTTAAAAAGTTTGCCAATATGAGGCAGATGGTATCGCACACTTTTGTGTCAAATAGTCCTTTCTTAAGCTTCCTTTACAAGAACGGTGCAAATGAAGTGACAAATGATAAAGGGTGTTTTTAGTGAAAGAATATACCTTATATAAAAACCCTGAAGGCAAAATGGTCGCAAAAATATCGAATGGCATAAAAGCCAACGGCACCTACACCGCTTCTTATATTATTGGCGCAATCATTGTGACAATTGGTATTTTAGTATTAGCGGGTATTTGGTCTCCAACATTAGGTTTATTCGGAGGTTTACTCACCTTTGGTATGTCGATAGTCACGCTGTCGTTCCTGATATTTACGCCAGAAACCTGGGTGCCGAATTTAGGTGGGGACTTCCCAACACCCTAATTATGGCTTCCCATATCTCTCAGGTGCTGACGACTCGTGATTAAAGATATTATTATGATGGCAGGTGGCTTAGTTGCTGCAGCAGAATGTGCGAAACGTTATTTAGAGAATAAAAAGCAGTTTGCGTAGTAAATAGATTTTAGAGGGCTTGCCGATAAATAGTAGCCTGTTATTAAAGTATAAAAATTTAATAACAAGCAGAAGGAAATTTTTAAATAATGTGAAATAGATCACTGAAAATTAATAAAATATAAGAGATAATAGTCAATACAAGTATCTCTTTTTATTTTTAAATTTATATAGGTTAAGGACATATTATGGAACAACAGAACCAATTATTTGGTGATTCAGATTATGATTATTCAGAAGAGGCTTCTTTTTGAAAATGCAATTCCACCACAAGATATTTTTGCTTTTTAATGAATCTCGCTCTTGTGCAGATTTAAAAAGAATGTATGACAAAAACAAATAGATATTGAGCCAGATTTTCAAAGAGAAAGAGTATGGAAGCAAACTGATAAAAACAAGATTTATTGATTCATTATTAAAAATCTGCCAATACCTAGTATGTGTAAGTTTGGATATTAAGACTAATAAAAGAATTGTAATTGATGGATTACAAAGAATATCTACAATTGTTGAGTTTCTAGATGCTGTAGAAAATAATGATGATAAGTATATTTTATCTAATATAGATGACGTAGATTCTCGATTGGCAGGAATTCAGCTAAATATATTCAAGAACAATATCCAGAGGTAGTTTCGGATATAGAAAATGTGTCTATTCCCGTTACGACGCTGAGATGTAATTTGGATAAAAGAGAACCATATGGAGTATATATTTACAATTTTTCATAGATTGAATACTGGTGGAACGAAATTAAACCCTCAAGAAATCAGAAATTGCATATTTAGTGGAGACTTTAATCAGATGCTATTTGATTGTTCTACCCATAATAAACTTATCCTTACCAAATATCTTGGGGAGAATAAAAGGTTCTCTCACGAAGAGTTTGTTCTAAGATTCTTTGCTTTTTCAAGATAGTGATTTGGAACAAAACTATAATGGTCGACTAACTAATTTCTTAAATAAGTATATGGATCAAAATAGAAACTTAGACCAATCCTCAATATCGTGTAGACAACAATTATTTAATAGGGTTATTTCGTTTATACAAGGTCAAAGTTTCGAAAGAACATCAAAGATCGTTTTGGAAAGTATTTTTATATGGAATTGGTAAGAATATTGATTATTTAGAAAATAATGTATCTGAGGGCACAATTTCAGAATAAAAAGTGAAGAGCTAATGATGTCACAAGAATTTAGAACTGAAGAATTGCAAAGTGGTTTACTACAGAGAGCAAAAGTTCTAGCTAGACTAAATAAAGCTAATGAAGTATTCAGTGGATAGGTTTATATTATGGACAATTCGAAAATAGAATATTCGTTGAAGAAATTGGATGAACTATATACCGAACATGTAGGTCAGGATGATAAGGACTTTGGAGCTAAGTATGTATTGTAGTTAGCTGCTCTTGAATTGTGTGGTTGGTTTGAAGAGACTCATGATGAGTTGGTTAGGGAATGTTTTTAAGAATTTACCAGAAGAAAAATGCTAGAAGTGTGAGGAACTATATATTTCACCTCTATATGGTTTAAGCTATGATAGGCACTTCAGACTCACTATTAGTCAATTTAATTGGAGCTATAAAGGTTTACAAGTTAGAGGAAGAAATTCCTGAGCTAGAGGGGTTTAGAAGAACATTGAGGGAACTTACAAAAAATATAGGAATCATTTTGGCCCATAATCAATATTTTTGAATATAAAGAAGAACATCCTTGAATAAACAAAAAGATTGATACTCCAAGTGTTATTTTTAGATCATTTTAGAAAATGTAAGCCTGTAATTGAAAAGATAGAAGATTATATCCATTCTATGGAATTTTCTTAAGATAAATGTAAAGGTAATTTTTCTAGGATAAAAAGCGGTCAAAAATTACAACGAACTTTTGACCGCTCTTTTTATTACTTTTACTTACGTATTATTTTTTTGTTTTTTTCAAAAATTCAACGCCAGTATCTGGGAAGTCGGTGAATACACCAGTTGCACCAGATTTATTCAATAACGCATCGTACATTTGATTTACATCAGTGAAAGAATTCAGGTAACGCATCTTTACGCACAGTGTATGGGTGTAATTCCACTTTGTATTGTGCGAGTTCTTTCACTAATGGGGTGTACACGATGTTGCCTGGTTTAGATTTTTTTCTTTATCCACTAACATGTACCAGCCTGGGCCAACGCCATCAGCGTATTTCACCACTTCTGCCATTGCACCTGGTTTGAACATCCAATCGTAATCGTAGTTCACCCATTTGCCTTTTCGCATCTTTTTCTTCAGTTTCATGCCAGTCGGTGTATGCCACTAATTGAACAAGTTTTTAAATCCATGCCCATTTTTGGTAGCAATTCGTTTTGATACGTTTTAACTCATTGAAGTCGAAGGTTTGTAAGTAAACCATGTCTGATTTCTTGTCGTAACCGTATTTTTTTCAACACTTTAAGGGTTTCAACTGCAATGTCTTTTGCCATTTTGGTGGTGGAACCAAGGTGCTTTTGATTTCAGGATAGATACCCACTTTTTACCAGTCGATTTTTTTCTAAACCTTGGATGAATTCTAACTCATCTTCAAAAGTATGGATTTTGAAGTGTGATTTCCAAAAAGTGGAAACGGCCCGGATATACTGCAACTTGTTTACCGTCTTTAGTTTCAAAGTTTTTCAGTCATATTTAAACTTTGAATTTCTTTTTAAGGTGAAAGTCGATTACATAGTAACGACCATCTTTACGATGACGATTTGGGAATTTTTTCGCCACGTCAGTTAAGCCGTCTAAGAAGTGGTCGTGAATAACAACTAAACGACCATCTTTTGTCATCGCTAAGTCTTGTTCTAAGTAGTCTGCATGTTGTGCGAATGCAAGCGCTTTAGATTCAAGCGTATGCTCTGGTAGTAACCACTTGCACCACGGTGAGCAATGATAATTTTGTCTGATTTCATAGTGTCCACAGAAGAGTGTGCGCTACATCCTGCAAGTACGCCTGCAGCTAATAAAGAAAAGCGCTAAAGTTTTGAGTTTCATAAGCATTTCTCCTTGAAAGTGCGGTTAAAAAAATTCAGTTGTTTTTTGTAATAAAAAAGGCGGCAAGCCTTCGCCTGTCGCCTTTAATTTATAGATTATTTAGTGCCGTAGGTATCGCCTAATCTTGCTTTGTGTTTACCTTCTTCAACCATTACGATGAAGAGTAATAACACCGCTAAGATACCACCACCGATCATGACGTAGAAACCGCCGTCCCAGCCGTAGTGTTGTGCTGCCCAACCGATAACAGCTGAAGCTGACACAGTACCACCTAAGTAACCGAATAAACCGGTGAAACCTGCTGCTGTACCTGCTGCTTTTTTCGGTGCAAGCTCAAGCGCGTGTAAGCCGATTAACATTACAGGGACCGTAGATTAAGAAAGCCGATTAAGGTCATTAAGATGAAGTCAGTTAATTGATATGGGTTTTCATACCAAGCTGCATAGTTTGCAAGCTCTGCTTCAGGTGTAGCTGGGTTCATCCAGTATGCTACAACTGCTGCTGTAGTTAAGATCATGAAGATGAAACCGGTTAAACCACGTTTACCTTTGAAGACTTTATCTGATACCCAACCACATAATAATGTACCTGGAACTGCTGCTAATTCATAGATTGTGTAGCCCATGCAGTACCTTTGATGTTGAAGTGTTTTTACTTCACTTAAGTAAACCGGAGACCATTTTCAATACGCCGTAGCGGATTAAGTATACGAATACGTTAGCAATCGCGATGTACCATAACAATTTGTTTTTTTCAATACATAAGTTACGAAGATTTCTTTTGTGCTTAAATCGTTTTCGTAAGTTTTTTCGTTATAGTCATCTGGGTAGTCATTACGCCATTTTTCGATTGATGGTAAACCACAAGATTGTGGAGTATCACGCATCACGAAGTAAACTGGAATTGCACAGATCATTGCTGCAATACCCGGATAGTAGAGGGATTGTTGCCAAATGTCTTTTGCTTGTGCTTCGATACCATGAGTGCTGAAGAACACGGCACTTGCTAATAGCACCATTGCACCCGGCATCATACCACCGATGTTGTGTGCGGTATTCCAGATAGATACGATAGTACCGCGTTCTGATTTAGACCACCAGTGTACCATTGTACGACCACATGGAGGCCAACCCATACCTTGGAACCAACCATTTAAGAAGATCATTACCCACATGATGGCAATGCCTGAAGTTGCCCACGGGAATAAACCCATCATGGTCATACAAAGACCAGAAAGCAATAAACCAAATGGTAAGAATACACGAGGGTTCGAACGGTCAGACATACCTGCCATTACGAACTTAGATAAACCATAGGCAAGACCAGCTGCTGAGCCGATAACACCTAATTCCGCTTTTGAGTACAAGCCGGCTTGAATTAAACCAGGTTGTGCTAAGTCAAAGTTTGCACGTACAAAATAGTAAGCGGCATAACCAAAGAAGATCCCTGCAAACACTTGCCAACGTAAGCGTTTATACGTGGAATCAATTTTCTCCGCTGGAAGTTCCGCAATATGCGGAGCGGGTTTAAATGGTCCAAACATAATTTCTCTCCAATATCATTTTAATTATGAGTCCACCCCCATGGTGGGGATAGCGTGCATAATAAAATAAAAATAGAAATTAAAAAGGAAATAATTCAAAAATGTGATGCATTTCACAAAAATATTTTTTTAACAAATGAGCGAATTCGAAAATTGTGTGATCTGTCTCACAAAACAGCTTTCTTTTTCGCTCAAAATGTTGTGAATTTAACCGCTCTCTCATACAATAGCCATCGAATTTGTAACAGTTTTTACGTTTCTTTTTATTAATATTTTGGCTTTGGGGGTAACAATGGGATTATCGCCTAATATGTATCGTGATGTGGGTGATTTTTCACCTATCTCGACGGATGTGATTATCATTGGTGGCGGTGCGACAGGTGCGGGGATTGCTCGTGACTGTGCATTGCGTGGAATTAACTGTATTTTATTAGAGCGTCGTGATATTGCGACAGGCGCAACAGGCCGTAACCACGGTTTGTTACATAGTGGTGCGCGTTATGCCGTGAACGATCAGGAATCAGCAGAAGAATGTATTAAAGAAAATAAAAATTCTGCGCAATATCGCTCGTCACTGTGTGGATGAAACAGAAGGTTTATTTATCACCTTACCTGAAGATTCCCTTGATTATCAAAAAACCTTCATCGAAAGTTGTACCAAATCAGGTATTGAAGCTGTCGCCATTGATCCTAAACTTGCCCAAATTATGGAACCATCAGTCAACCCTGATTTAGTGGGTGCTGTTGTTGTACCAGATGGTTCAATCGATCCTTTCCGTTTAACAGCTTCCAACGTGATGGATGCCACCGAAAATGGCGCGAAAATGTTCACTTATTGCGAAGTGAAAAGCTTAATTCGCGAAGGTGGCAAAGTAATCGGTGTGGATGTTTACGATCACAAAAATCGCGTAAATCGTAAATTCTTTGCGCCATTAGTCGTCAATGCGGGTGGTATTTGGGGACAAGGTATCGCAGAATATGCGGATCTCAAAATCAAAAATGTTCCCCAGCAAAAGGTGCATTACTTGTCATGGGGCACCGCATCAACAAAATGGTGATTAACCGTTGTCGTAAAACCAGCGGATGCGGACATTCTTGTACCAGGTGATACCATTTTGTGTTATCGGTACAACGTCTAGCCGTATACCTTACGATCAAATCGATAACATGGAAGTGACCCCAGAAGAAGTGGATATCTTATTCCGTGAAGGGGAAAAACTCGCGCCGAGCTTGCGTCATACTCGTGTATTACGTGCTTATGCTGGCGTACGTCCGTTGGTGGCGTCTGATGACGATCCATCTGGTCGTAACGTGAGCCGTGGTATCGTGTTGCTTGACCACGCAGAGCGTGATGGCTTAGAAGGCTTTATCACTATCACTGGCGGTAAATTAATGACTTATCGCCTAATGGCTGAATGGGCAACGGATCTTGTTTGTAAAAAACTCAACAAAACCGCACGTTGTACAACAGCTGAGCGTCCATTGCCGGGTTCAACCGAAAGCCGTGCAGAAACCAATCAGAAAGTCATTTCACTTCCAAGTACGATTCGTTATTCAGCGGTGTATCGTCATGGTTCTCGTGCAACTCGTTTATTAGATAAAGAGCGTCTTGATCGTTCAATGGTGTGCGAATGTGAAGCTGTGACAGCGGGTGAAGTACGTTATGCCGTTGATGAATTAAACGTCAATAACTTAGTGGATTTACGTCGCCGTACTCGTGTGGGTATGGGAACTTGCCAAGCTGAGCTTTGCGCATGCCGTGCTGCTGGCTTTAATGAACCGTTTTTGACGTAGCAACACCTCGCCAATCCACCACACAATTAACCTCCTTTATGGAAGAGCGTTGGCGCGGTATTGAACCTATTGCATGGGGTGAAGCGATTCGTGAAGCGGAATTTACTTCATGGATGTATGGTAGCGTGTTGGGCTTAAACGATGTTCAACCGCTTGAAACTGACAAACAGCAAGGGACGGATAACAATGAATTTTGATGTAGTGATTATTGGTGGTGGCCTTGCAGGTTTAACTTGCGGCATCGTCCCTACAAGAACAAGGCAAACGTTGTGTCATTATTAATAACGCCAAGCAGCGATTGATTTTTGCATCCGGCTCATTGGATTTATTAAAGCCGTTTACCAAATGGTACGTTTGTTAAAAATATTCCTGAAAATTTGACCGCACTTTCTGCTCAATTACCACAACACCCTTATAGCATTATGGGGGCTGAACGTGTATTAGCAAGCGCAAGATTTCGAAAAATTAGCGGAATCATTAAATTTAGATTTAATTGGTTCAACTGCAGAAAATCATCTTCGCGTAACGGGTTTAGGTAGCTTACGTGGTGCATGGCTTTCACCAAATAGTGTGCCAACCGTACAAGGCGAAACCCCATTCCCGTATAAAAAAATTGCGGTTTTAGGCATTGAAGGCTATCACGATTTCCAACCAGAATTATTGGCGGATAACCTCACACTCAATCCACAATTTGCACATTGTGAAGTGAAAAACGGGCTTTTTAAATATTCCTGAATTGAGATCAGTTACGTGCAAATCTCGTGAATTCCGTAGTGTAAACATTGCACAAGTTTTTAGAATATAAACTGAAATTTGATGATCTTGTAGCTGAAATGAAAGAAGCGGCGAAAAGGTACTGAAGCGATTTTTCTTACCAGCATGTTTCGGTTTAGAAAATCAAGAGTTTATGGAGTCACTTCGTAAAGCAACTGGCTTACCATTATTTGAATTACCAACGTTACCGCCTTCTTTATTAGGGTATGCGTCAACGTATTCAATTACGTCATCGTTTTTGAGAAATTAGGGCGGACTCATGATGAATGGTGACAGCGCATTAAAAGCACATTTTCATGGCAAACAAAAGTTCGCGCTATTCAAACGCGTTTGCACGAAGAGGAAGAAATCACGGCAGAGCATTTCGTCTTAGCTTCCGGCAGTTTCTTCAGTAAAGGTTTAGTCTCTGAATTCGATAAAATCTACGAACCCGTATTCCATTCTGACATCATCGGTGTGGAAGGCTTTAACGATACGGATCGTTTTACTTGGACAGATCACCGTTTCTCAAATCCACAACCGTACCAATCTGCGGGCGTGGCGATTAATGCGCAATGCCAAGTACAAAAGAGCGGTCAATTTTTAACGAATTTATATGCGGTGGGTAATGTGATTGGTGGTTTCAATGCCTTAGAGCTTGGTTGTGGTTCAGGCGTGGCAGTGGTAACAGCGCTTGCTGTTGCTGATGAAATTCTTCACAACACACATTAAGGAGGCGTTATGAACATTCAACAATTAATTGATAATGCAAAACAATCCCTTAATGCACCACAACATCATCATGCCTTTGATGAAAGCTTTGAGAGCTGCATTAAATGTACAGCTTGTACAGCAGTATGTCCGGTTTCGCGTCAAAATCCAAACTATCCAGGTCCAAAACAATCAGGGGCCCGGATGGTGAGCGTTTACGCTTAAAATCAGCCGAGCTTTATGATGAAGCATTGAAATACTGTACCAACTGTAAACGTTGTGAAATTGCGTGTCCGTCTGATGTAAAAATCGGTGATATTATCGTTCGCGCAAGAAACAAATACCTTGCTCAACAACACAAGCCAGCAGTGCAAAAATTACGTGATGCGATTTTAAGTAACACCGATATTATGGGGTCATAACACCGCTTGCACCAATTGTGAATACGATTACGGGCTTGAAAAGCGACAAAATTTGTGTTGGAAAAAAAGCGTTAAAAATCAGTCGTCATCGTACGTTACCAAAATATTCCTTTGGTACGTTCCGCAGCTGGTATATGAAAAAAATGTTGGAAAGCCAACAAAAATTCGAACGTAAAGTGGCGTATTATCATGGCTGTTATGTGAACTACAATAACCCACAATTGGGCAAAGAATTTATTCAAGTATTCAATGCCATGGATATTGGCGTGGTGCTATTGGAAAAAGAAAAATGCTGTGGCTTGCCATTAAGCGTGAACCAGTTCCCAGAACGAGCGAAGAAAAATCGCACAATTTAATACCGATTACATCAGCAAAATGGTGGATGAAAAATGGCTTGGATGTGATCAGTGAAGCATCAAGTTGTGCCTTAAATTTACGTGATGAATATCATCATATTTTAGGTATCGACAATGCGAAAGTTCGTCCGCATATTCACATGGTGACACCATTCTTATATCAACTCTTTAAAGAAGGTAAAACTTTACCACTTAAACCACTGAAATTGCGTGGCTTATCACACCGCATGTCACGTGGATAAAGCGGGTTGGGCACCCTACACCTTGGAAGTGTTAAAACAAATTCAGGTTTAGAAGTAGTGATGTTACCCATCACAATGTTGTGGTATCGCAGGAACATACGGTTTCAAAGAAGAAAAACTACGAGGTTTCCCAATCTATCGGTAAAAACTTATTCGATAACATCAATGCAGGCGGATTTGATTACGTAATCTCTGAATGCCAAACTTGTAAATGGCAGATCGATATGTCATCTAACGTGACTTGTATCCATCCATTAACATTATTGTGTATGTCAATGAATCAAGTTTAGTGAAAAGAGCGGAAACTGATAAAAAAAAGTGACCGCTCTTTTTGTTATTCAATCCAATATGGAGAATTAATTATGCAAAAAATCTTCAAAGTTTCCTTACTTGCTGTGCTTTCATCCCTTGCGGTCAACAGCTTTGCCAGCACGGCAGAAGTGAAAGTGCTTGAGCCTCAATTAAATTACCAACAACTTCTTACTCAAAGACAGGTTGTGGATGAGTTGCTTGAACAAGCAGTGAAAATCCAAAACTCGCCGGCTCGTGTGTCAAATGCAGGTTTTACGGCGAAACTTCCTTCTAATATGGAGCGTATTGCGGATCTTTTATTGGAAGCGTATAAGCTTGAGCCTTATCGTGTGGATTTTTTGTTTGGCGCAGCGAATGCCAATATTTATAACGGTAATACAGATAAAGCCATTGAGCTTTACCAAAAAGTGCTTGATGTGGCGCCAGATGATGTGAAAGCCCACACTTACTTGGCGGCATGGAATCGTTTTAAAGGCAATCAAGCAGAAACTACTAAACATTTAGAACGCTTAAAACAACTTTCACCAGAAAGTGCGAGCAAATTAGAAAAAGTCTTTGCCGTGATTGATAAAGCAGCTAATCAACCAATTACCGATAAACTCGAAACCAAGTTACCGGCACAATCTGCTATTATTACATTGGGCTATGCGTTAAACCCAGATGGCAGCATGCATGATATTTTGGTGCAACGTTTAGAGAAAACTCTAGAAATTGCGAATCAAAATCCAGATGCGTTAATTATTGTGACAGGGCGGTGTGCCACAAAACAATAAAAACCGAAGGGGATTTGATGAAGCAATGGTTGATTGAGAAAGGCGTGGATGCAAATCGTATTTATTCTGATAACTATGCACGTTCAACAGTCGAAAATGCGCTTTTCTCTCGTTACTCTTTAGCGAAACATAAAATCAAACATGCGGTGTTGATTAGTTCGGGTAGTCATGTTCGTCGTGGACAAGCGTTATTTGAAATTGCGACGCAAGAATCTGGTCCACAAGGTCTTGTGATTGAAACGGTCGCCGCATTGGATAAACCGTTAGATCAGTTACAAAAAATTACGGAGAAAGACTTGTTGGGTATTTATCGTGACAGCTTAAAAACCATGGGATTGCCAATGTTTAACAGCGGTGCATTGCAAGATTAATTAATCTTTCCAAAAACAAAAGTGCGGTGAAATTTTACCGCACTTTTTTATCTTCTCGTTCGATTAAAGAATATGTTGATATTGTTCTAACATTTCTTTTGGCCATACGCTTGATTGCACTTCACCAATGTGTTTTTTGTGAAGTAAAAGCATTGCCATACGAGATTGACCGATACCACCACCGATGGTGAGAGGTAATTTGCCGTTTAATAAATCTTGGTGCCAATCCATTTTTAAGCGATCTTCATCGCCGGTTAAACCAACTTGTAAACGCAATGCGGATTCATCTACGAATACCCATTGAAGAAAGCTCAAACGCTTTTACCTAACTCAGCGTTCCACACCAAAATATCACCGTTTAGACCTTTGTAGCCGTTTTCAGATTCTGTTGTCCAGTCATCGTAGTCTGGTGCGCGACCATCATGTGGTTTACCATCTGATAATTTGCCACCGATACCAATTAAGAACACGGCGCCATATTCTTTACAAATGGCGTTTTCACGCTCTTTGCTTGAAAGATCTGGGTAGCGTTTCACTAAATCTTCACTGTGAACGAAAGTGATTTCTTTTCGGTAAGCTTGATGGAATGTCAAAGCGTGCTTCTACCGCTAATTCAGTTAAACGGATTGCACGATAGATAGAACGTACCGTTTCTTTTAAATAAGCAAAGTTACGACGACCTTCAGGAATGACTTTTTCCCAGTCCCATTGGTCCACATAAACAGAGTGAGTTTGATCCAATGAATCTTCATCTGGACGTAATGCTTTCATGTGAACAAATAAGCCTTCACCTTCTTTGAAAAGTGGAAACGTGCGAGAGTATGGCGTTTCCATTTAGCTAATGAGTGAACCACTTCATAAACCGCATTTGGGATACATTTCACGTTTACTTGAACAGCTTTCTCAATGCCTGATAAGTTATCTTGCATACCGTTGCCAACTTCACTAAGGATTGGACCTTGTACTTCGATAATGCCAAGTTGTTCAATCAAGTTTTTGAGTAAAGGTGTTCTTCACAAAGCTAATTTCTTGTTGTTGTAAAATAAACGTCTTTTTCATATTTATCCTTCTTCTTTATAATAACTGGTAAGATTGTGTATTATTTCAATAAAATTATAAATTATTTCAAGTAATTTCTTTACATTGTTTTAAAACATTTGAATATTATCAAAAATAAAGAAAGGTATTTTTGGAAAAAGATCTAATAAGGAGTGTTTTATGAACAATATCGATACACTTGATCGACAAATTCTCCGTGTACTGACTAAAGATGCTCGTACACCTTATGCTGAAATGGCCAAAAACTTTGGGGTGAGTCCCAGGTACGATTCATGTTCGCGTAGAAAGATGCGTCAGTCTGGTCTGATTGAAGGTACAAAAAGCGATTATTGATGAGCGTAAGCTGGGTTATGATGTCTGTTGCTTTATTGGTATTATTTCTGAAAAGTGCAAAAGACTATGAAAAAGTGATTAAAAAAAGCTTGAAAACCTTTGATGAAGTGGTAGAGGCGTATTACACCACGGGGAATTATTCTATTTTTATTAAAGTGATGACACATACGATTGCTGAATTACATTCCGTGCTGGCGACTAAAATTCAGTTGATTGATGAAATTCAATCGACGGAAACCCTGATTTCCATGCAAAATCCTATTTTGCGAGACATTAAACCTTAAATGTCATCGAAAACAATAAAGGCATGTTTAATACACGCCTTTGCTTTTTTAATTAACGATAACGATCGAGGAATTTGTAATAGAGTACGCCGATCTTGGTGGCTAAGTTTTTGAGATATTTTTCCACCGTAAAACGAAGGGACTTTTCAACCCTCAAAAAAATTCTCAAACGTTCGTCATTACCTAAAATTGCTTCTGCAATAATGCGTCCTACAAGTCCAGTGAGAGCGACACCGTGTCCAGAATAACCCTGCGCAAAAAGTAAATATGCGGCGAAATACGACCGAAAATGCGGGCTTGCGTTCATTGTCATATCAATTGGTCCCTGCCCAGCCATAGTCAATTTTTGACATTTTCTAACTGTGGGAAAACATGCAGCATATTGCAGCGCATAATTTGACCATATCTTTTTTTCTGAGCTTGAGTCGCTACCAAATAACAAACGGTTATCTGCACTCAAAGCGATAGTAATCGAGCAAAGATATTGTTATCGCAAACAGACATGCCATTGTTGATCACTGAGTCAGCCGTGAAAGCTGATCTAAAGGTTCGGTCGCAATAATAAAGCTCTCGACCGGTAAGATTTTACGATTAATACCGTGATGAATGGACTTCGGTAGTGCATCAATATAAGCGTTGGTGGCTAAAATAACGTCTTGAGAAATGACCGCACTTTTATCGGTTTTGACTTCAATGCTGCCTGATTTTTCCACTAAATCCACAACAGGTGATTGTTCATAAATCTGCACGCCTAAATCCAAGCAAGCTTTTGCTAAAGCCTAAGCAATAGTTTAATGGGTGTAAAGTGGCCTGAATTGCTATCGTATAAACCACCCACATAAATATCACTGCCTAAATGTTGTTTAAGTTTGGCTTTATCCCAAAGTTGCATCTTGTCATAGCCAAAAGTCGCATGGCTGGCTTTTTTTCCATTTCAATGAGATCGTCCATACGACGTTCATTTAACGCCAATGTGGCATAACCTTTTTTCAATCGCATTGAATGCCATATTTCGCAATACGTTCATCAATAATATCAATGGCTTCTAGCGACATATCCCAAAGTTGTTTTGCTTTATCAAAACCCTACTTGAGCAATATATTCATCAATGCCTTCTTCAAAACCGTTGATGGCTTGACCGCCACTTCTGCCGGATGCACCAAATCCCGACTCTTGCACCTTCTAACACAATGACTTTCTTTGCCTTTTTCTGCTAATTCAAGGGCGGATGATAAACCGAAGAAACCCGCACCGATAACACAAACATCTGCTTCTTCTTGCTGAGTGAGAGGCGGCAGTTCAAAGGTTTGATTTCGACTATCGAGATAATAAGATTTGACGTGTTCTTGATGAGCAAATTCGAGCATAGTTGATGACTGATTAACATAAAATAGAGATGAGAGAAATCTTACCCTGATGGGAAAATATGTCAAACCTTTTTGCAAAAAGGTGCTATACTCCTCAAGTTTACATAGGTAAACGATTACTTAAGGTTTATTTTGATTGTCCTGAGGAGGTCAATAAATTGAAAAAAATGCTGTTCAATACATTAAATCACTTTGTCTGTCTGCTGTTGCATTCGTCGCAACCTCTGCAGCATTCGCTGCTGAGAAAACTTTATGTTTATAACTGGACTGACTATGTGCCATCTAATTTGGTTGCGGAATTTACCAAAGAAACCGGCATTGAAGTGATTTATTCGACATTTGAAAGTAATGAAGAAATGTATGCTAAATTGAAGCTGACCTCTAGTACAGGTAGTGGTTATGATTTAGTTTTTCCCATCAAGCTATTACGTCAATAAAATGGCGAAAGAAGGCATGTTGCAAGAGCTTGATCACAGCAAATTAAGTAATTTTAAACAAATTCCAGCAAATTTATTAAACAAAGAATTTGACCCAAATAACAAATATTCTCTGCCTTACGTTTATGGCTTAACCGGTATCGGTGTGAATGCGGATGATATTGACCCAAGCAAAATTACGAGTTGGGCTGACTTATGGAATCCAGAATTTAAAGGCAAGGTATTATTAACCAGTGATGCGCGTGAAGTGTTCCATATTGCATTACTTTTTAGATGGAAAAATCACCAAACACCACGAATGAAGAAGACATTAAAAGCGGCTTACGAGCGCTTGAGTGAAATTGTTACCAAATGTGGTGACCTTTAACTCTGACTCGCCAGAAGTTCCGTTTGTTCAAGGTGAAAGCTTCTATCGGTATGTTATGGAATGGTTCAGCTTATTTAGCTACAAAAGAAAATCCAAGTATCCAATTTGTATATCCAAAAGAAGGCGCGATTTTCTGGATGGATAACTACGCGATTCCAAAAGGTGCGAAAAATACAGAGGGCGCTTATAAATTTATCGACTTCTTACTTCGTCCTGAAAATGCGAAATTAGTGGTTGAAAAAAATGGGCTTCTCCATGCCAAATGAAGGCGTGAAAGCATTACTTTTCACCTGAAATGGCGAATAATCCCAACCTTGTTCCCATCTGCTGAAAACATTGAAAAAGGCATTATGCAAGGTGATGTGGGTGAAGCGGTTGATATTTACGAAAAATATTGGAATAAATTAAAAACCAATTAATCAAATATTGATGAAAAAGTGCGGTGAATTTGACCGCACTTTTGCTGTAAAGGATGACAAATGAGTTTTCTTGAGCGATTTTTCACGCAATCTTGTTTTGAAACCACGGTTGTGTTGCTTTCTGTTTTCGCTTTGTATTTCTTTACAGAAGAAAGTGTTTCTATTCTCTTTGGGTCCATGGTACTGGTTTCCTTAACCGCCATGCTATGGAACCTCGTTTTTTTAATTATTTTTCTTGATAAAGTCTTTACGGGGCCACGAGAAAAGCGAGGCGTCATATTTCGTACTTTACATGCCATTTCATTTGAAGTTGGTTTGCTTTGTTTTCACAGTCCCGATCATTGCTTACTTTTTGAAAGTAGATTGGATCACGGCTTTTATGATGGATTTCAGTTTAACGGTAATGGTGACCGTTTATACCTTTATTTTTTTAATTGGGTGTATGATCACGCGCGATTGCTGTTTATTAAGCGTGAATGATGCAATAGGTAAGAGAAGAAATAAAAAGTGAGGTCAAAATCTAAGATGTTTTTGACCGCACTTTTATTTTTAAGGGCATGGTAAAAACGCCCTTTTTATTTCTTAAAGTTTTTCCACTAACTCAATGGCTGCACCGATGTAGGTTGCAGGAGTGAGTTGTTGTAAACGTGCTTTTTCATCGGCTGGGATAGCCAGTTTTTCGATGAATTCACGCATTGCTTTTTCATCAACGCGTTTACCACGAGTAAGCTCTTTTAATTTTTCGTATGGTTTTTCAATACCATAGCGACGCATCACGGTTTGAATTGGCTCAGCTAAAACTTCCCAGTTTTGGTTGAGTTCATCACGGAGATGTTGTTCGTTAACTTCTAATTTGCTGATACCTTTACGCGTTGCGGCATACGCAATTAAACAATAACCCTAAACCCACGCCTAAGTTACGTAATACAGTGGAGTCTGTTAAATCACGTTGCCAGCGAGAAATCGGTAATTTTTTGAGCAAGGTGAGTCATCACAGCATTGGCTAAACCTAAGTTACCTTCTGAGTTTTTCGAAGTCGATAGGATTTACTTTATGCGGCATGGTAGATGAACCAATTTCACCCGCGATAGTGCGTTGTTTAAAGTGATTTAACGCAATGTAACCCCATAAAGTCACGATCGAAGTCGATGATGATGGTATTAAAAACGTACCACGGTATCAAAGTATTCAGCAATGTAATCATGAGGGTTCAATTTGCGTAGTGTATGGGTTCCAATCTAAACCTAATGAGGTGACAAACTCTTCGCTGAAATTTGTGCCAGTTGATATTTGGATAAGCCGATAAATGCGCATTGTAGTTACCCTACAGCGCCGTTGATTTTACCCAAGATTTCATTTTTGTTGGAGCTGTTTGAATTGGCGTTTTAAACGGTAAACCACGTTTGCCATTTCTTTACCCACAGTACTTGGTGAGGCAGGCTGACGTGTGTACGAGAAAAGTAATGGGATAGTTTTGTATTCGTTCGCTAGACGGGTGATTTCATCAATCAGTTTTGCCATTCCGGTAAGATTACTTCTTCACGCGCCGTTTTTAACATTAAGGCATGAGAAAGGTTGTTAATGTCTTCTGATGTACATGCAAAGTGAATAAATTCAGAGACTTTGGCTAATTCTGGTAAGGCCTCACTTTTTTCTTTTAAGAAATACTCAACTGCTTTTACGTCATGATTCGTAGTGCATTCAATTTCTTTGATACGTTCAGCATCTTGAAGACTGAATTCTTCTACAATTTTATTAAGGTAATCGTTTGCTTCTTTGGACAAAGAAGAAACTTCTTGGATTTCAGCGGTCGCCGCCAATTTTTGTAACCAACGTACTTCCACGGTGACACGGAATTTGAGTAAACCAAATTCACTGAAAATACCACGTAATGCAGTGGCTTTATCTTGATAACGACCGTCAATCGGGGAAAGAGCGGTTAATGCGGAAAGTTGCATAAGAGTTCTCCAAGGATTAATTTAAAGTTAAGTAGAGTTGTCGTGCCGCTTGCACTAATTTTTTACGATGAAATAACAGTTGCCATTTGCTGCCGCCGACTTGACGCCACAAAACGGCAGAACGAATGCCAGCAAGTAAACACGCACGAATTTTGTCTTGTACATTTTGTTGCTGTAAATGATATGCCGAACCAATAATATGAATACGTTTGCCTAAAGGGACTAATTGTATCGACATAAATATTTGCCATGATTGAAAACATCTCATCATCAAATTGATTGTTGTGATAAGAAAGTTGTTCTGGTAAACGGGCAATTCGGCGGCCAAGTTCTTGTTTGATTTCTAGGTTGCTTGTTTAATTTACTCTCTAACGCTAACAAGCTGCCCCAATAATTTAATAAATTTTTTTGTCATTTAATTGGGTGAGTTGCTCGATAAGCGTGTTTAATCCCACTTTAAGATGTTGAACATCACCACTAAATACGGCTAATGTATCTTCGGGTTGAGTAATGAGAAGAGAATGAATGGTGGTTTGGAATGCATCTTGGTTATCAACTTCGCCTTTTTGTGCTAATTGACTGATTAATAAGACTGATTGACAAACACCGGCAAAGTGCCAGAGCCATATCATTATAATTTTTCATTGGGATTATAAATTGTGAGCTGCAGAAATTTTTTTGGCGTAATATAGCATTTTTTACATTGTTTTGAACTCAATCATTAAAAAAACGCCCTATCTTTTTGTTATCATAGCGCCAATTCAGTTTACAGAATAAAAGGATAACCAATGACAAAACCAATTGTATTCAGTGGCGTGCAGCCTTCCGGCGAATTAACTATCAGGGAATTATTTAGGGTGCACTTCGCAACTGGGTGAAAAATGCAAGAAGATTATGAGTGTATTTTCTGCGTGGTGGATTTACATGCCATCACTGTACGTCAAGATCCTGCGGCACTTCGCAAAGCAACTCTTGATGTGCTCGCCCTTTACTTGGCTTGTGGCATTGATCCGAATAAAAGCACGATCTTCGTGCAATCTCAGTACCTGAGCATACTCAACTAAGCTGGGTATTAAACTGCTACACCTATTTTGGTGAAATGAGCCGTATGACTCAATTTAAAGATAAATCAGCACGTTATGCCGAAAATATTAACGTGGGTTTATTTGATTATCCGGTTTTAATGGCAGCAGATATCTTACTTTACCAAGCGAAAAGCGTGCCGGTAGGGGATGACCAAAAAAACAACATTTAGAAATCACCCGTGATATTGCCGCTCGTTTTAATGCCCTTTATGGTGATATTTTCACTATTCCTGAAATCTTCTTAGGTAAAAGCGGGCGCGCGTATTATGTCTTTGCAAGATCCTGACAAAAATGTCTAAATCCGATGATAACCGTAATAACGTGGTGACCTTGCTTGAAGATCCAAAAATCGGTGGCGAAAAATCAAACGTGCGGTAACAGACTCTGATGAACCACCTGTTGTACGTTATGATGTGAAAAACAAAGCGGGTGTCTAACTATTAGATATTCTTTCTGCGGTAACGGATAAATCTGTGGCAGAACTTGAAAAAGAATTTGAAGGCAAAAATGTATGGACACTTAAAAACAGCCGTTGCTGATGAAGTGTCAAATTTACTGCAGGGTTACAAGAACGTTTCTATCAATATCGTAACGATGAAGCACTTTTAGACGAGATTTTACGTCAAGGTGCAGAAAAAGCCCGCGCAAAGACGAAAGAAACCCTTGCCAAAGTGTACGAAGCCGTCGGCTTTGTTGCTGCAAAATAATTTTAAACTTAATAAGCCGTGTTATATCACGGCTTTTGAATAAGGAGAAAAAGATGGCCATTCAAACTGAAAAACCAATTGAATGCGTAGGCTGTAATACTTTCGATATGAAATCATTGTTTGATAACAGTGATTGTAGTTTACCTATCGAACAGTTTTATGCGACTCGTCAAGATGCAGAAGGTGCATTGGAATATTTCACGTTAAAAGCACGTGATGTCGAAAGTGAACCTTGTCAAATTCAGTCTGAAATTCAACAGGTTGAAGATGGATACTTGCTTAAAGCGGTTTTCACATTTTGTTGCCAAGCGGAATTAGTGATTTTCCAAATGAAACTTTCGTAAGTAATGACTTACTCTAGAAAACAGCATTTTTTGTGACCGCACTTTCTGATATTTATGTTCCCCTGCATCGTATTATTCCTTTTTCTAATGTAGAAGGGCAGGGGAATCGCACCAGTATTTTCTTACAAGGCTGTAAGCTAAACTGCCTTTATTGCCATAATCCAGAAACCATTCCCCGTTATGCGGAAGGGGCTAATCAAAGTCAGTTTGCAGTATTTGTATGAGCAAGTAATGGATGCGGTACCTTTCATTCGTGGTGTGACAGTTTCCGGCGGGGAGCCCACCATTCACCATAAAAAGCTCGTTCCATTGTTTCAAAAACTACGTGAGGAAGGGCTAACTACTGTTTAGATAGCAGTGGTTTCTTTGAGTTTGAAGCAATTCGACCTTTAATTGATGTGACAGACAAATTTCTCTTTGACCTGAAAGGAGAAGGGCTTGGCTTACAAAGTTTGTGCTTTGATAGACAAAATCCTGAGGCATTGTCCCTCAAAAACATCATTCCTACTCATCAACATATCAAGCAAGAAAAATTTAGATCGCTAATTTGAAGAACTTGGCGCAACTTTTGCCATTAAATAAAGTGGAAGAAGTGCGGTTGGTTTATGTGGCGAATTTTTTTGATGCAGAAAAGTTGGTGGAAAAAGTCGCTTCCTTATTGAAAAATTATCCGGATGTTTTGTTCAAAATTATCCGAATGCACAAAAAGGTGCACGAGACGCCGAAGGACTCACCCTTATGTTCCAACCGTTGAGCAAACGCAAGCGCTTGAAAAACTACGCGAAATCTTGTGGTCTGACCAAAATTGTGACCATTTTTATAAGCAAACATGCCGAAAAATAGTAAAAATATTCCGACTTTTTACCGAAAAACAAGTAGAATAGGACAATTTTATTCACTTACTTATCTAACCAACCTAGGGGAAAAAAATGGGTATTTTAGGTAGCGTTTTAGGCATTGTCGTATTACTGGTCATTGCCGTATTATTTTCAAATAATCGTAGGCGATTAATTTACGTACTGTATTAGGGGCTTTGGCGATCCAAATCGGATTTGCGGCCCTTATTTTGTATGTGCCGTTTGGTCGTGATGCATTACAAGCGACAGCAAATGGTGTATCAAATGTTATCGCTTATGGTAATGAAGGGATTAACTTCGTCTTTGGTGGCTTAGCAGATCCTTCAAATGCCGGCTTTATCTTTGCGGTGAAAGTGTTACCAATCATCGTCTTTTTTTCTCTGGTTTAATTTCAGTGCTTTACTACTTAGGCATCATGCAAGTGGTCATCAAAGTGATTGGTGGTGCATTGCAAGCTGCGTTAGGTACATCTAAAGCAGAATCGATGTCTGCAGCAGCGAATATCTTCGTTGGTCAGACTGAAGCACCTTTAGTAGTTCGTCCTTACATTAAAAATATGACCCAATCTGAATTGTTCGCTATTATGGCGGGTGGTACAGCTTCTATCGCGGGCTCAGTAATGGCGGGTTATGCAGGAATGGGCGTGCCGTTGACTTACTTAATCGCAGCATCTTTCATGGCTGCACCAGCAGGTTTATTATTTGCGAAAATTTTATTCCCATAAACTGAACAATTTACTGATAAACAACCTGAAACGGATGATAGCGAAAAACCAACCAACGTGCTTGAAGCAATGGCGGGTGGTGCGAGTGCAGGTATGCAATTAGCGTTAAACGTAGGTGCGATGTTAATCGCATTCGTGGGTTTAATCGCTTTAATTAACGGTATCTTAGGTGGCGTAGGTGGCTGGTTCGGTTACGGTGACTTAACATTACAATCAATCTTTGGTTGGATCTTCAAACCATTAGCGTACTTAATTGGTGTATCTTGGGATGAATCTGCAATCGCGGGTCAAATGATTGGTATGAAATTAGCCGTTAATGAATTCGTGGGTTACTTAGAGTTCGCGAAATACTTACAACCAGATACAGCAGTGGTATTAAGTGAAAAACTAAAAGCAATTATTACTTTCGCATTATGTGGTTTCGCTAACTTCAGCTCTATCGCGATCTTAATCGGTGGTATCGGTGGTATGGCACCAAATCGTCGTGGTGATGTTGCTCGCTTAGGTTTAAAAAGCAGTTGTCGCAGGTACATTAGCTAACTTAATGAGTGCGACTATCGCAGGTTTATTCATCGAGTTAAGCGGCGTAGCAATGTAATTAAAATGTGGTGAATTTTGACCGCACTTTATCTCTCAACACCACGAATCATTCGTGGTGTTGTACTTAAAAGCAAGCGAAAACGTTTGCTTTAAATGACTTTTGTTTATCAACAAGAGGAAAAACAATGACTCCACATATTAACGCTCCTGAAGGCGCATTTGCAGATGTTGTATTAATGCCAGGCGATCCGCTTCGTGCAAAATATATTGCTGAAACATTCTTAGAAGATGCGAAAGAAGTGACCAACGTTCGCAATATGTTGGGTTATACCGGTACTTATAAAGGTCGTCGTATCTCTGTTATGGGTCACGGTATGGGTATCCCATCTTGCTCAATTTATGCGAAAGAATTAATTACTGAATACGGCGTGAAAAAAATCATCCGTGTTGGTTCTTGTGGTGCCGTACGTATGGACGTTAAAGTACGTGATGTTATCATCGGCCTTGGTGCATGTACTGATTCAAAAGTAAACCGTATCCGTTTCAAAGATAACGATTTTGCTGCAATTGCTGATTTTGATATGGCACAAGCCGCGGTTCAAGCAGCGAAAGAAAAAGGTAAGCTTGTTCGCGTAGGGAATCTTTTCTCTGCAGACCTCTTCTACACACCAGATTTTGAAAATGTTTGATGTGATGGAAAAATACGGCATCTTAGGCGTAGAAATGGAAGCGGCTGGTATCTATGGTGTAGCAGCAGAATATGGTGCAAAAGCACTTTGTATCTGTACCGTTTCAGACCATATTCGTACACATGAACAAACTACTGCAGAAGAACGTCAATTAACCTTCAATGATATGATTGAAATTGCGTTAGAGTCTGTATTAATTGGTGATAAAGCATAATTTATCCGATTGATAGAATAAAAAGAGCGGTCAATTTTGACCGCTCTTTTTGTTTTTCTACTTCACTATTTTTCATACCAAATTCGGTTCACATAAAGCACCACTTTTGCCCGAGGGTGTTTCCACATGAATTTCATCATCAACGCCTTTTTCCAATTAAGGCACGTGCGACGGGAGAATCAATGGAGATCCAGTTTTTAGCGGGATCGAATTCATCGCAGCCAACAAGGCGATATTGCTTCACTTCACCTTCTTCATCTTCTAGCTCAACCCATGCACCGAAAAACACTTTGCCTTCTTGTTTTGGGTGGTAATCCACGATTTGTAACACTTCTAAGCGTTTGGAAAGGAAACGCACGGCGATCAATTTCACGTAAGCGACGTTTACCGTAAATATATTCCGCGTTTTTCACTGCGGTCACCAAGCGCTGCAGCATCTGAAACCGCTTGGGTAACTTTAGGGACGTTCTTCTTTCCACAAAAATTTAAGTTCTTGGTCAAGCGCAAGCCAGCCTTGACAGGGTAATGTAATTTGATTTTGCCATGATAAAAATAAAAGAAATTTTTTGAATTATATTTGAGCCTGTTGTCTAAAATCAGTATTCTATTCCCGTTTTTATCGAATCCTTTTAATAACAAAGAAGTATGACAATGTTAAATCAACAAATTAGCCAAATTATTGCGGCAGAATTAACCGTTCAACCCCAACAAATCCTCGCCGCCATTCAATTATTAGATGATGGCAATACCATTCCATTTATCGCCCGTTATCGTAAAGAAGCCACAGGTGGCTTAGATGATACTCAACTTCGTCATTTTTGAAACTCGTTTAATTTATTTACGTGAATTAGAAGATCGTCGTCAAACCATCTTGAAATCTATTGAAGAGCAAGGGAAATTGACCGATGAGTGCGTGACAAAATCCATGCAACACAAAAGTAAAACTGAATTAGAAGATTTGTATTTGCCATATAAACCAAAACGTCGCACGAAAAGGGCAAATTGCGATTGAAGCCGGTCTTGAGCCATTGGCTGATTTACTTTGGAACGAGCCGAAGAATGATCCTGAAACGGCAGCCGCTGAATTTGTAGATGCTGATAAAGGTGTAACAGACACCAAAGTCGCACTGATGGCGCTCGCTATATTTTAATGGAGCGTTTTTGCTGAAGATGCGGGCTTTATTAGCGAAAGTCCGTGATTATTTAGCAAAAAATGCGGTTATTGTATCTAAAGTGATCGAAGGTAAAGAAACGGAAGGCGCAAAATTCCAAGATTATTTCGACCATCAAGAATTATTGAAAAATGTGCCTTCTCACCGTGCATTAGCCATGTTCCGTGGACGTAATGAGGGCATTTTTACAATTAAAGCTTAAATGCGGATCCTGATGCAGAAGAGGGTAGTCGCCAAAGCTATTGTGAAGAGATTATTCGTGATTATTTAGATGTCCGTTTCACGGGGCAGCCTGTGGATAAATGGCGTGAGCAAGTGATTGCGTGGACGTGGAAAATCAAAGTTTCGTTACATTTAGAAACGGAATTAATGGCAAGTTTACGTGAAAAAGCGGAAGAAGAGGCCATTGATGTTTTTGCTCGGAATCTGACCGCACTTTTAATGGCTGCACCGGCTGGTGCGAAAAGTACCATGGGCTTGGACCCAGGCTTGCGTACGGGAGTTAAAGTCGCAGTGGTGGATAACACAGGTAAATTATTAGATACCACCACCATTTATCCACACACGGGTCGTGAAGCTGAAGCACAAGTGGCGATTTTCAGCTTAATCCGTAAACATAACGTGGAATTAATTGCCATTGGTAATGGTACGGCTTCTCGTGAAACTGAACGTTTTGCGAAAGAGGTGATTAAAGAAATCAAAGAAAATAAACCACAAACCGTTGTAGTGAGCGAAGCGGGCGCATCGGTTTATTCTGCTTCTGAATTTGCCGCAAATGAATTCCCGAATTTAGATGTGTCTTTACGTGGTGCGGTATCTATTGCTCGTCGTTTACAAGATCCATTGGCAGAATTAGTGAAAATCGAACCGAAAGCCATTGGTGTTGGGCAATATCAACACGATGTAAACCAAACCCAACTTGCGCGTAAACTTGATGCGGTGGTGGAAGACTGTGTAAACGCGGTGGGTGTGGATTTGAATACGGCATCAGCACCGTTACTTGCTCGCGTGGCGGGAATGACGAAAACCTTAGCGCAAAACATTGTGGAATATCGTGATGAAAATGGTCGTTTTGAAAGCCGTGCAGAATTGAAAAAAAGTGCCGCGTTTAGGGACCAAAAAGCCTTTGAGCAATGTGCAGGCTTTTATGCGTATTGCAGGCGGGAAAAATCCACCTGATGCTTCAGGTGTCCACCCAGAAGCGTATCCTGTGGTCGAAAAAAATCTTGCAAGCGACCGCACAATCTATCCAAGATTTAATGGGGAATGCGGGTGTGGTACGTCAGCTTGATGCAAAACAATTCATTGATGAGCAATTTGGTTTACCAACCGTTCAAGATATTTTCAAAGAATTGGAAAAACCAGGGCGCGATCCGCGTGGTGAATTTAAAACGGCTGTATTCGCAGAAGGCGTAGAAGAAATCACCGATTTAAAACCAGGTATGATTTTTAGAAGGTACCGTCACCAATGTAACTAACTTTTGGCGCATTTGTGGATATTGGTGTTCACCAAGACGGTTTAGTACATATTTCATCACTAGCGATAAATTCGTGGAAGATCCACATCAAGTGGTGAAAACGGGCGATATCGTGAAAGTGAAAGTATTAGAAGTGGATGTGCCGCGTAAACGTATTGCGTTGACGATGCGATTAGATGAAAGTGCGGTCAAAAATGACGGCAAATCTGACCGCACTTTGAAGTGCAAAAACCAGAAGTAATGCGCCTCGCCAAGATCGTAATCCAAGAGGAAATAGTGCGATGGGTAATGCCTTTGCCGATGCGTTGAAAAATTGGAAAAAAATAATTTCGTCATTTAGATGAACATTGTGGCCAAATAGGCGTACAATGAAGGATCTGGTCAATCATCCAATCCTTTTTTATTTCAACGAAAGGAATATTCTTATGGAAAAAGGTATTCTTGGGCCGCACGAAGGCAAGGAGCTGGAATTAATGTTAAGGGGCGAAAAGCAAGTGGCATTATTCAATGAGCTTGGTATTCCTGACGCCTTTCTCCCTTATCTTGAGCAAGGAATGCTTCATTCAAAAACAGTGCAACGTCATGTAAATGATGTTTGTTAACCGATTTTTATTGTCTATTTACCTCAATCTCTTGCACTCGCTGAACAAATGGAAGTGTTACTTCCTGCAAGCACAGTGAATGGTTTTGATCCAAAAAGTGGAACGTGAAATTGGACGAATTCTTGGCTACCCGAGAAAAAGACATCGAATACTACATTCAGCATTTTTCAAGATAATTTAGAGAAGTATCGGCAGCAGTATAGTTGATTGATAAAATAAAAGTGCGGTCAAAAACACAAGAAATTTTGACCGCGCTTTTGTTTCCAAAGATGATTATTCTAAGTAAACCTTATAATTTTACATTCGCTTTTCTGTAGAAATATCACTATAGATAGCATAACAAGTCAAAGTAGTAAATTAGGTAATTGTTTAATGTATACTAGATCGAAAGGAACTAATATTATTGTTAATAAGGTAAATTGATATGAATAAACCAAAAACTGTTTCAGTTATAGTAAATAATGAATTCTTATTAGTGACTTCTATTATTAGAGGATGATTGGAATGACAGATCCAGATCAAGATTTTATTTTTTTAATCAAGTTGATATTACAGATTCATATTTTGGAAAGTTGGTTAGAGAAAAACTTGATGAAAGCAGAGAAGTATCCCTCCAGGAATTTCAAGCTATTTTTAATTCTGAGAAAATGAAGGGGTTACAAAAAGACTTGAGGAAGAGATGAAAAACGCTATGGATACAAAAATAAAAAAATCTATCTATAAGGATATGTCTTCTTTATCTTTAGAGCAGGATAATTTATATATAACTATTTCGCCTCTTCATCAAGATTCTTTAGATGGAAGTACAGAATTTCACTTCCTGACAATTCACCATTAGAATTTAAATATGACAAGAATATTTCAGATGAAGAATTAGGAAAAAAGCCATAAGACAAGCTATGACGTATTGTACGAGTATTTATCGGTAATATATTTCCTCAAAATATAAAAGTGCGGTCAATTTCCAAAGAGTTTTAAAACCTCTCAAAACTGACCGCACTTTTTTATTTTCAACGATGCTTATGTTAAATGAATCGACTATTATAGCTGGAGTAGATAAATCAAATGGTAAAGTTGTGTTATTACCAGTTAGAATTCCTAATAAGAATTAGTCGAAAGAGGTGTAAATATGGAAAAAATATAAAGTGTTTTTAGGTAGTGAGATTGCTAAAACCTATGATGAAGCTAAGAATTTTACTCTGGCTAGAGTAGATGAATATACTGAATTTAATCATAAAGAATTGTTTTCAACGTTAGCTCCTATAGATAATTTTACAGGTAATGTTTTTTTCTTTAATTCATTATTTAAATGATTTCCATCGTGCATTAGCCTCTAAGTATTTATTAGAAAATAATATTTCAGGATTTAAAGAAAATGCTTCTATTGCTGGTTTCTTGGGGATTCTGTCTAAATATGATTTTCAATGGGCGTACTAACGGAATTAATACAAATTTCTTTTTTTATGAGTTTGCTTTCAGATAATCAAAAGTTAATTGATTATTTAATTAAACATCGTGATGAAATTGTCGATATTTCAGTCCCTCTATAAACGAACTGATACCAGACCTTTTTAATGCGAACACTTTTATTGGCATTAAGTGGCAATTGGCAATTATTAAAAGAGCGCACTCACGTTCTTAAATGATGAGAAAAAGCCCGTAGCGATTTAAAGCGCATTCCCTGATCATGAATTTTTATGTGGCACTAGCAGATAAAAAAATATAAAAAGGAATGCAAAGAGGCTTTTAGATAAATTACTCGAACTTAAGTTTGCTAAACGAGCAGCAAAAGATACAATTTTACATTTTGATTTTTTTACTTGCAACCGCAAGTTTTAATGTATGCCAAAATCGCAGCAATCCACGGTTTTTGATTTTAGATATTGATTGCCCTATAGCGTCCAAAGAATTGATTGATATAAATCCATTAGCGGAATATAAAATTCCTTATGATTTTATGAAATCATTTGATTTTGATGCACCCTCATCAAGTTTGGGTAAATTATGTCAAACAAAGGATGGAAGAAGCGAAGCAAAAGAAAGTTGAAAATAAAAAGGATTTTTGGGCCTCATTATTTGGTCGATAGACAAGGTGAGACGGATATACCCAGATAGTACACACCTCCTAATGCGTGCTTGTATCTCACTAAAAATAGATAAACTGAATAAAGTTATTCATGAAAATAGTAAGAACCTTAATTGTGAAAATTGATGTTTTAGGCACGTGTTAGGAGACGCGTGCCATTATGGGGATTAACAATGATCGTAACTAAAGAAGATATTATGAACTTAATTTTTCCATAAATGCTTTTTACGGAGTGGCTATAGGAGAGACAAAATCGAAAGTTGTATCTTTATTTGGAGAGCCTATACATTTTCGAACCACAGAGAAAAATAGAGAGATATTATTATGATGGAATTAATATCTATTTATATAATTCACTTGTTATGGAAGTTAGTATTGATTTTTTCAAAATCGTCATCATTTAAGTTAAAAGATAATATTTCAATCCATTCTCTTATTAATATTTTAGATGATCAATGTATTGAATATAAGATTGAGTTAAATGAAGAGGAAGAGTATGACTTTATCTCATTTAATAGTATTCAAGTTGGTTTTTAGATAATAAATTATCTTATATATGGCTATCCTGATTAGCAAGGTAGCCACTGTGTTTCTCTAAAAACTATAAATGGTGCAAGAATCTGCACGTAGCTAATTAACAAGGCGATTTAAAAATCGGGCAATTTAGTCGTGTAAAATCGCCAATAATCGATTTAATTAACACAGTTGAAAGTGCGGTCAATTTTCAAAGAGTTTTTAAACCTCTCAAAAAGTGACCGCACTTTATTATTGCTCAG
>BNJU01002122.1_pt1 | contig 40313 bp, 38 predicted proteins | sample 8539281 | NCBI WGS metagenome assembly BNJU01 (sample SAMD00202456, study PRJDB9452) | human saliva metagenome | isolation source: human saliva | place: Japan
ATAAGATGTTATTGTTCAAGTGTTTCCGTTCGTATTTGCCCTTTCTTCTTTCATTGTCATTATTCTATGAACTATCCCCGCATAAGATCCATCATCCCACCTGTCAAGAAAAACACTCTATGACCTCTGTCATAGAGCATTCCATCAGACAAGCTATTATTCTGAAAAAGCTGCACCTGTCGGCACATCTTTCCTCCGGATAAACTTCTTTGACTTTCTTTTGCTATCTCTGCTCAGAAAGCGGAGTATTAGCACCTGATAGAATTTTATATATTTCTTTACCTAAATCTAATTTATTAGCTTTGAATGCAACCTCAAAATCATTAACTCTGCATCAAAATTATCTCTATAATAGTTTTCAAAGCATAAGCTATGTCAGCTTCAAATCTACTATCATATTCTTTTTGGAAAACGAGTTGTTAGTTCATAGAAGCCCTCAGTTATATCTTCTACATGCTTACCGAATCTAAATTACTTAGATAAGATACTGCCTTTTTGAAGTTATAGTTATTGAGAAGTTCTCATTGATAGCATACATACTTATCACAGACAGAAAAGATTCTGTATGGCTTAATAATACAGCACAATCCAAGATACGACTCTATATTGCCGTCAAGTTTTTCACTGCTATTAATGCTGACATATTTTGCAGTTTTTTCGGTCAAGAAGTTCTCACGAAGGAACCGATAACGAGTCCAGTATTCTGCATCTAATATCCTACGATTACCAAAGAACCTCTCTACATCGTTAGTAATATTAGCAACAGTCTGACGTGACACCTCCATTTCATTAGCGACATCATCTGCATTTTCCTTTTCGCATCTAATCCCATATACTTTTTGAAGTATCTTTTCATTTCGCAAGTCTGAAAGTTGCAAATAATTGGATAATATATAAAACATGGGCAGATGACCATTGTATTCATAGAAATGCTCTACGAATTTCCAATTTTCCTCATCGATGAAAGAGAATATCTCACGATAAGAGTTTATCTTAATCGTTCTATCATTATCTTCTTGAAATATGTGATTGGTCTTTGCAAAAAGCTGCTCTCCGACGGTTTTTATTTCTATTTCACTTTTCTTCCCTGCAAATTTCAAAGATAGAGGATCTTTGCCACTCAGCATAAAACCTAACATTTGTCTAAAATCCCCGATCTGACTAATTATAATATTTTGAGTTCTGGTTGACTGTTGTTTTATACAGGTCGTATAATAATCTTCAAGAAATTTTTGCTTAACTAAAGACATGGTGTCAACAACCATATTTACAGCAACTTCAATAGCCTCCCCTTCAAACCTCTCTAAAATTATATTCAGTTCGTCTAAGACATGGGCAAAGGATGAAAGGTTTAATGCATGCAAATGTTTTACCACCTTGTTTACAACAAGATAGCAAGAATAGATGAACACACAATTAGAAGGAAAAGGAACGTAGTATCTCACTTGGAAGATAACGGGATGGCTCTCCTTGATTTCTCTCCAAAATACTTCTGCATTAGGAATTACATGATTAAAAATAATCCAATCCAGTGGCTGTTGTCCCTATTTAACTCTCGAATGCATGTTGCGATAAAGTTTATAATATAGTCACTATTATACCCTCTCTTGTTCTTGCACACTTGCTTGTCTTGTGCCACCCTCTACTTCCTGACTGACTGATGTTTTAAACCAATTGAGCGAATATGGTCAAACAAAGCATTGGTCTCTAAATAGCTTTTTACGACCTAAGTTGCGAATATTTAGCAAAAGATCCACCTTCGCCCAAGAACGTAAGAACATCTTCTACAGTCCCTAAGTCCCTGCACTTTTTAATGCATTCGTAGCCCTTACACTAAGCTGTCCGTTTTGGTGCAAATCTTGTATCGTTGTATCGAGAGAAACTGAATTTAACGCCATGGGCTCAATATTCATTACTACTATATATTAATTTTTTATATCAACATGGAGAATGTTAGCAATTTTTGAAGTGTCTCCAATGTAGGTTGTTGCCTGTTGCAACAATAAGCATTTATTGTCGCAAAACTTTTCCTATCTGGTCTGCTAACCAAGTTTTGAGAAAGGTCTTTTCAACTAAGACGGTCTTAATTTATTCAACTTCATAGCTTTATGGAGTAAAAATCTGATGCAAAAATAATAAAATTATTAGCAAATCGCAAAGATAACTTTATAATTATCAAAAATAAATGATGGTTTTATAGACTCTTTTCAAGACTCATCACTTTGGAGATATAGCTGCCATCTTCCCGCATACCTAATCCTATTCAGGAACTCGTAATAGTTTCCACCTTTGTACTTGTACCGCACATAGTCCTTGTATGCCTTCACGCTTTTCTTTCCCATGAGTTGAAGGTGTAGCTAGCTGCCGTTGCTAGGGCGGCGTAGTCCGAAGAGGTTATTCTCCTCAGACACTCTGGAAGTGAAATACTCTGTTTCAAGTAGAGTTTGCGCGGCTACTATAGTGGAATTTCACATCATACTGTCGGATAACGCCATCAAGTTCTCGATGTTCAACTCCTTTGTTGGGCTTTTGTCCCTGAATCTGACGTATGTCATCTTATCCTGTAGCTGTGTGATGTAACCGTTAAGATAATCCACGAAAACATTAGGATCGACGCTCTTCCACCTTTCCTGATTCTGATATGGAGATGCGGGCCGGTGCTGCCTGTGTTTCCTGATATTCCCTATCGATGGTTCCCTGCCGAAAACGGCATCGCCAGTTCTTACGGTTATTTGGTCGAGATGGCCATAAAGACATTCAAAGATGCCATGTTCCAAAACGACATAGCTGCCATAGCCTCCTATTCCTGAAATGTACCTCCTGATGATACCGAGCAGCATCGCATAGACTCTGCATGGTTGCATTGCAGGTCTATGCCGTCATGGAAAGCCGCACATCGCTTTTACAGGGTCTTTGCGATAGCCGAAAGCTGAATTGAGTTTCAGGAAGTCGAGCGGAAGGCAGACATTCATGCGCTGGCTGATCAGACTGAAAAAGCAGGAGTCCTTCACATTGACAAACAGTGGTACGTCCTTCTCAATGGTGATTTCCAGACCTTGGCCAGTTTGAAAAGGTTACGTCAGGTTGTTTTGCGCCTACACTGTCCTTTTTGCTTTGTAACCGCTTGTCTTTCAAGCTTTACCTGCTTTAGCGAAACAACCTCCGGACGGAGGGTATAAAACTGTGCTACCATCTTCATGCTGATAATCATGGAGGAAAAACTAATAGAAATAATCTGTATCGTCTCATCTTATCATGTTTGCTTTTTGATAATTTTGTTCGGTGAGAAGTGAATGTGCAAGACTTCTCTCGACAAATTTCACCGATAAACATTCAACGTATAGAAATATGATGACTTTTCAAGCTCAGGGAGCTGTTCTTAGAGAACTGATGCAGTTGGTATCGACGAGGAAAAACTGAGTTGATGCCTGATGGTCTGAAAAGTTCCACTCGCTTCGTGGAGAGTAACGCCTGTTTTCGTGGCCAACATGGAAAACATCAAATGGCAGAGTGATACAGTTACCGCTCAAAGCCCTAACTCGTGCTAGATGAAAAACAACCAAGGATGCTGATGACCTATCCGCCCACGAGTAGCCAATGAGCTGAACCTCAATCAGAATGAACTTCAGCGTGTGCAGTCAGGCGATGTAATCCGCAAGGAGGTGGACGTGGAGGAGAAAGGAAAGTAAGATTTATCCAATTGGATAAGGAAAACCAACTCGCTCATGCACCGCGACGTGGCAAGTGTGCGTATCGAAGCGGAACTGCAAAACACGGGATAAGCGTGAAAGACATTGACTTTGGGAGTCAACCAGAAGGAGGCGCTTCTGCGAAGGAAAGCCCATAGAGCTTTCCATTGGCGACACCAAGGTAACGGTGAGCGTTGACCTGCGCGCTTTCACAGGGCTTCAAGGTTGTCGATGGCGACATGAAGGAATGGGAACGGCTCCCAGCAGATGCGCTACGATGATGCCCACGAGGATTTTATGCGGTTGTGTGATGACCGACGAAAACCGTGGGAATACCAGAAAGTGTGAGGAACGCCGTGCCATGACCAACAACCCTCGGAGTCTATCGAAAAGAAGTAGCGTAGCAGGCTTGATCCGATAGCACAAGACTAAAAACCATCCTCCCCCAAACAAGGGATTCTTTAATATTCTGCTCCCGGCTTGTCACTTTCACATGAGCCAGCGAGTGCTTTAACATTCTTCTTTGTTGGCGAGTTCTTCTGTTGTAGAACCGTAGCGTTAAAGCACATCACAGCTAGCAAGGTGGATAGAAAGAAAACAATAATCTTGATTACGATTACATTGTCAGCTCGGTGGCTGGCTATGCCACGTTGCTCCCTATTGCCCGAAAAGGTGAAGGCAGGATCGGTCATGGCCATGGCGAGGGCAGCGGCGATGATGACGTCGCCGTGAGGAATATCATGCCGCCGACAAGCGTGATACTGGTGCCTGTTCCCAACCGCACTGGCAGGGCAGGCTATACCAAGACGCTGGCCGAGGAAAAATCAGTGAGGCGCTGCATCTGCTCTATCATCGTGACGCATTGGCAGCAACACCCACGAGCCGCTTTATCTGGTGAAGAAAGCCAATGGCTCGCTCGATGAAGTGCCGCTCTACTCTATCGCATCCGGAAGGGTGCCTAAGGACAAGATTCCTATTCTCATTGACGATCCGTACTGACACCGGGCACACGGCCATGGCGGCCTATGAAGCACTGAGCGGACAGGACACGCTGATGGCGGTGCTCAGTGACACGCATAAATTCCACCCAACAAATGGAAGTCGGATATTTACCCTTTTAATTGACAACAATATAGGGCAAGCAAGAAAAGAAGAGGTGCAGCAGCAAGTTACCCTGAAGGAAGAGCCGAAGGCTCAGACTGAGAAAAACTGCAAAGAAAACCGCGAAGCTCCCGAAGTCGAAGACGCTGGCAGAGCTGTACGAGAACATGAAGGAGAAGCAGTCCTGATGCGTCCTGCTCTTCAGGACGGGAGATTTCTACACGGCCTTGAACGCTGATGCCTCCAAGGTGGCTGACACATTGGGTGTCAAGGCTCCAAGCCAGCCAAGACTGGAGACGGCTCACTAAGTTACATTTCCCCATCATGCACTGGACACGAATCTACCCAAACTCATCCGGGCTGGTCTTCGTGGCTATCGTGGATAGTCTGGAGAAGAAGCAGAGTGTGGAGAAATCCGCATCAGGAGAAAGCGGGAACAGAAAGCACCGGAAAAGAAAGAGAAAAGGACAAACCGTGGAGAAATCGGCTACCGCCAAGCAGGAACATCAGCCACGCGGCACGCAGATGAATATGGCTCAATGGCGACAAAGTCTCCCATGCTCATCGCCTTCCAGTCCAAGGTGAATCCCCGCCGCTGGTTCTATGTGGCTCCAGCTCAACGGCAAGCAGCTCAACCCCATGAAGATGGATGCCGCCGACATCGCAGCTTATCAGAAACGGGAGGCGAAGGTGAGGACATGATGCAGAAGTATTATCCTACCGTTAGCTCAAGGTGTCGGTGGAGGAACTAGCTCAAACATTCTTTCCGATGGTGGGTCATCGACAAGATGACGGTGTATGAGGAGAAGATGAGCAGCGTGCCGACTATGGCAGGGCATGCTCACGCATCAGGTGGGCGACCAGCGTGCGTCCGGTACCAATGACCAAGGCGACTCAGAGTGCTTTTCTCGACCGCGCGACGACACCAGCGGCTTTGCGGAAAAGAACTTCGTGAGCTGGCTGCATTCTGGCATCGGCATACTGGCTATCAGCTTCCCTGCCAACATCAAGGTGGAGGACATCCGGGTGGCGAAGGACAACATGGACTGGCAAATGGAAAATATCTGCCGTAGGGTGAGAATGGGCGCACGGAGAAGAAGCGATTTCATTTTGACGACGTGCTCTTTTCGCTCTTCCAAGCCGAGACTCGTCACCGCGGAGCAGCTGTGCAGCCGATCTCTCGGACGACATCAAGGTGCTGTCGGGACAGAAAGCAAAGTCATCAGCAACGGACTGAAGATGTAGAGCTTTGGTTATGCATAGTGAATATGAATTACAAAATACAGGCAAAATACAAATCAAAGAAACATGGATAGGTTTTGGAGCTGGTCCAGCTCAGGACAGGACAGACGGATCGATGGCTACAGTTCACGCTTGAAGGTGAGGCATGTGAAGACTTCATGCAGTGGTGCAAGGAACACAACACTCATCCCAGTGAAGATACCGCTCGAGTTCTCACATGGAGTCAGTGAACTGAGTATGCAGGACAGGCAAATCTTGGCAGAGGACGACTCATGACTACAGCTGGAACTGAAACAAAGACGCTCGGTCAGAAAGCCGTGGGCAGGTTCACGGAGATGATGATTGAGCGCATGGAACAGATGAAGTCCGTTGGTTGGCATCAGGGTGGATTGGCGGCGCCGCCGCCCCGTGCCACGCCTCAGAATGTCCGGCGTGGATATTCGCAGTAACTCTCTTCCTCCAACTGGACACGGCGTCTGTGGCTACCCATGCCCGTGTATCTCACCTTCGATCAATGACTTGGGAGCGCATGTCAAGAAGGGCGAATCGGCTATGCCGGTGCTCTACTGGGATATCATCGCGGGACAAGGATGGACGCAAAAATCACAGAAGCCTACCGCAAGATGAGCTTTGCGGAACGGATGGAGGCGGACGATTCCTTCCTGAAGGCACTACAACGTGTTCAATATCGATCGACGAAATCTGACGGAAGTGAGCTCGACAAACGGTGGAAAGCCCCTCAAAAAGCTGTTTTCCCGCTGGAGTTGCGGTGATGCCGAGGGGATAGTTTTACCAGCAAGGCCCCTCGACCGTATGTTTGAGAAGCGGAGTGGATTTGTCCCCATCCACACGACAAACAAGTGCCGGGTAGCATTTCCGCCATCCAAGGACATCATCGTCATTCCGAGGAAGGAGCAGTTCAACATCGGCAAGACATCAGAGGAAAGTATATACAGGACGGTATGGAGTATTACTCCACGCCTTGCACGAGATGGTCTCACCCACGGGACAGAATCCCGACCGAACAGGGTAGCATGAGGAAGTTCGGCGACGCAAAGAGTGCTAAGGAGGAACTGCAGGCTGAGCTGACGAGCGGCGATGGTTGGCAACTCGATGGCTTTCTGACAAGCGCATACTGGACAACAACGTACGGCCACCTCGATGGTTGGTTGATCTCCACACTGAAAGAGAATCCGAAGTTCATCGTGTCAGTGATTGCCGATGTCAACTAGGCTGCCATACGGTACTGGAAGAGGTGACAGGCAGAAGATAGCATTGGGTGAAGAGCCTTTGCTCGACATAGAACAGGAACCTTTCTGCTGACGCTCTCAGGGCAAGATTGTCTTTTGAGAATGCCTCGATCATCAAGCAGAACGACGGGGATTATGCGGCGCGTGCCCTATCTAGGGCAGGGACTTGGGATTCAAACCGATCGACTGAAAATGCGGGCATCTCCTATTTTCTCTCGGAGGAAAGCGGAGAAGGCCTGTCTGCTCCCATAGGCTGAAAAAGCTGCGGCGATATAATCCTCCGCGACAGCGACGTCTGCATGGCATGACCCAACCCTTTATACTTGTAGATAGTGAGAAACAGACCGTAAACTTCTAAAGACCTGAAAGCTGCAAGGTCGTGGATGATACTGCTTATTACCTAGGGTGGTCGCCTCGACCGCTCGGCGGGTGGGCAGATATATCGAAAATGAGTGCCGCCTGATACCACCGGACACGTAAGGACAAACCCATCATCAAGAACCTGAAGGAGAAGGCGGTACAGACCTGTTTGTCGTAACGGGCGAAGGGCGGCGATGTGGTGTCGCTGATTCGTGAGAATCTTAACAGCTCACGAGTCCCGCAGGAACGAGTGGGAAATCATCGGTAAGGTGATGCCCGCTTTGTCAACGAGCCGATTCCAGACTATGGGGATAGTCCTGTATCTTGCGAAAGCCGGATATAGCGACAACCGTGTGTCGATCCGAAACGCCAAGAGACGAAGGGGAGATAGGCAGTGATTTGTCGGAGGTATGGCTTTTTCTTTGCCCACGTAGCATCAACGAGGAGACGTAGCTGTCCCTCGCTCCGTTCATCAAGCAGATAAGGACAGCTGCCACACCACCCGACAAACAGTTCAATATCGGCCTTTATACGGAGGCTGGTAAGGACAAGGTGGTGGGCTGGCGAGATACGAGGCTTCGGTCATTCCAGGTATAGCCATGTACCAACTCGATGACGGGCGCTGGATAGCGATCTCTGCGCAAGGTGAGAGCCCATGACATCCGAAATGTGTATTTTGCAGAGAGTGCCTACGACATCATGGCGTTCTATCAGCTGAATACCTTCGGTTAGATGCCGCACATCGGTACCGTGTCGCTGGGCGGTATATCTCTGACGGACAGTCAAAGCGCATCATGCTCGCATTACCTAGCCAGGCGATGGACTGTTCTCGACAATGACCTTGCTGGACGTGCATCTATGGCATCCGCACGGCCGCCCTGCTGAGAGTATTCGCGCGACATACTATAGGAAGATAGAGATAAAAATTACCATTGCGTGATAAGAACTTTAACATTCCTAACGTACCAGTTGTCGATCCGTGAGCTTCGCAAGCATGTCCACATCCGCTATAACGCAGGTGAATGAGACTGCCGAACTGGCAAGGACCGAACGACTGCTGAGTGCAGGCAGTTGGAAGCTAAAAGTGCCCAGCAGAGAATAAGTCATGCGACCGCAATCTGGCTGACCGCTGAGAGAAAGTGAGTGCTTATGAAACGAATCTTTCATCTCATATCGTTGTTTGGCGGTTTGACTTTCTGTCCCTCTGATGTAGCGCAGGTATCGGATCCTGATGCCGACGGTGCCGTGGTAGCGCAGAGCGAGATGCCTGAAAAGATTTCTCAAGGACCAGAGAAGACACAGAAGCAAAATCATTGCAGCGGAAACAGCGGTCACTGTGGTCATGGATTGCGGATGCCGCACAAGCGAAGATGTGATGCCGGAGTATCTTTCCACTGCCCAGCGTGCGTGCAGAACCTTTATCAGATCGCGGGCGGGCAGAGTTGACGACGGTAGAGTTCCATCGAAACATGAAGCCTGTTGCGCCAGATCACTGCGTCATCTCGAAAGGTACGTGGCCATTGCACTGCATGGCTTTCTGACGAGTTGACGGATGTTGCTACGCAGATGGTCGTGCCCATCCGCTCATGCAAACAGCTGGTGACAAGCGGCACTTACAATGTGAGTGGCTATGATGCTACGGTGCTTCCATCAATGAGAAGCATACAGGTAAACCTCCTCTTCGGCGTGAACGCAGGCTATGTGCCAATGAGGTGGTAACGAAACTGGAGACCATCAATACTGACCTTTGGCTGCTGGTACAGCAGGGTGACGTACCGTGGAATGACCCTTTGGGTTCGGGCTTGATCCAGAATGGGCCATCGGTGAGGTCGGGGAAGGCGATGTGGATGGACTGGTCTATGAGTGAAATATCTGACAGGCCTGAATATGGGCAATTTTCTGTACTTTTGCACTCGCTACACTTTGTTATTTTCGAGGAGGAGCGGTCAAACGAGGGTTGCCAAAGATAGAGTAACATATAACGTAAAAGAAATAACAAAATGAGTGATACTGACTACTTACTGACCTGCTCCCCGTGTGTGGCAGGGCACAATGAAAGTTACAACGAACAGGAGTGAAGTGCGAGTGAGCAGTCCCGGGTTCGTTATCCCTAATCGTGTTTAATCTGAAACGACGGAGGAACTAGTAACGCAGCTGGCTCAGGTATGTGCCATAGGGTGTTATCCCTGCTGAACAGGACGGACAGCATTTCAAGGCGGCTTCTGTCATCCGTAACGAAAGGTTGATGCTTCGTCGGTGTGCATTACATCGACGGAGCATGTCCTATGTGGTGGAAAAATGCGTAAGACCGAAGGCTACCGATGCGAGAACTCATCGGCGAGCATCCGTCGGTGACTTTATGATTCGGTATCATCTGCAAACGTAGGATTACGGAGCAGGATGCTGTGGCGTTCTTGAATGGCAAGCATATCGCTTTGGAGGGCTTTTGCCTCGAATGAGTGGAAGATGTTTGCCTCGTCGCTGTCGATAGTCGAGGGCAAGGTGAGCTGGAATCGCGCATTGCGGAAGCGTCCGCACTGTGGGGGCGACTTTACATGTGGGGCTGAAGGCGTACAACTGTGCCAACTATCGCAATACCGAGCATCCCTGCAAGTCTCCATTTTGGCGTAACATCAGCGGTCATGCCGTGTCGGTGGAGCGAAGCAGACAGTGAGCAGGGCGTGATGAGGATAGCATTGAGTTCACAAGGAAGACGGTACGGTGTACTACAGCGTCTGCAGCTAACGCCGAAAAGGACAGAATAATCATGATTTAAACTAGTGACTGATGATGAAAAGACAAAAGACATATATTTAGTGGTGGCATTGTTATGCTCACTGGTTGCATGAATAAACGCCATGCGTTGAAGCAGCTGGCAGTGGAGAACTCAAACAGTCCGATGGAATATCCCTAAGCAGTTACAGGTGATGGCTATATCAGGAACTGATCACGTTTGATTCAGCTACTGCTCGCAAAAAGGAGATAGGCGGTATCGTCCGTATGAAAATCGGTAACGGATAAGCATCAGGAGGCGAACTGACAATATGCAGTCGCGAGACATCAATGACTTCACCGTGATGGATCTCGCTGCAAAGGCAGATGCGTGCCAATTCGGACATCAGGCAGATGATCAATCTGATACCGACATGAAAGAATGGACGAGGCTGAAAGTGAAGATCGACTATCAGGCAGTAACATAGTCATGGCATGAAGCGTGCTGAGCGGTGGTTCTTCATGAGCATAGACGCGGCAAGGCGGTAGTAAGGACGTTTGATTACATGGCACCATAAAGATATTGCATTTTTGGTTGAATTGGGTTAATTTCTTTTGTTTAGGGTGGAATTGTTAGAGACAGTCTCCATGTGATTGATCATTTCCATGTTTCCAGATGCCTCACGCACTGTACTCATTTTCGTTAAAGTTATAGCAGGAAAGAACGGCGATCATCACTGCTATGTGCATGAAAACAGACGGCAGCTCCCAACAATCGCAGATTGGGGGTATTCCGTCGATTTTCTGGTATTACTGCCTTATCTTCCCGCTATGCCGTCCTGTTTTGCCCGGAAATTACCTGCAAAAGTCTGAAGACTTCACAAAAGGAAAAGATAAGCTTAACCTCATAAAATTGTGTTATGCGCACGCATGATCAATTATCGGAAGAACGCATCGAGGGCCATCTTTGTGAAGATACTCTGTTGTAGTAATGGCAGCGATTACGATGTAACGCGCCATGTCTGAGGAAGAGCGGAAGATAGCCGTTTGCTCGCTTGTTGATGACATATCGCCATTGGGTATGTTTCGGCTCAAAAATGAAACGACTTTGGTGTATCAAGGCGGTTTCGAGCAATGGAAACGTGAGTGGGGGGAGCGTATTCAGATAAGGGCTGCAAAGGTGAACATGGAAAACGTGATGAACTTTTGCGGTGAGGTGTACCGGCTGGAAAACGAATTACAGAACCCACTGATAGCCAGCACACTTTTACCTTTGCAGCGACGACTCATCAGACCTTTACGGAGTAAGTCTACGAGTTGATGCGCATGGTGAGCATCTGACGGAAGGCGCACGAGTTTTATATCGGTGGTATCATTGATTTTCATTTTTGCTGCATGGATAATATCGTATTTTTCGATAGAGGGCGTTGATGCAAGGGAGATTTGCAATGCGCAGTTGGGCGATGTCCTGTTTGCACCTTGTAGTGTGTGCGACAAGTGGAGGGGCGACTATCCATCGGTGGACAATCTGTTTTACGGATATGTGGAGGACGATATTTTCTATAACTACTCCGATGACGAGTTTGAGACCCACGTCAGTACGATGTTTGATCATGGAACCAGAGTGTGCTGAGCTATTGGCATACTCCACAAAAGCAAAGTTGAATGAGAAAACGTATAGTGTAACGGCCTCGATACATCTTCGAGTACTTTTCAAGCGTAGAAGCTGAGAGCAGGAGAAAGCCAAAGACAAAAATCCTAAAAGCACTGTAGCATGGTCATGGGCAGTGCATACAGACCACTCTTCCAGACAATGAGATAGACCAGATTTTCTGTAACCACCCTTATAAGCGGTGGGCAGAATAAGCAGGGAGAAGTAGATACTGGTCGCATATCAGGCTGGTATGCCCGCTTTCGAGTCGGAGCAGGTGCAGTTCGCCGCCTGCGTGAGGAGGGTGGAATGCCCATCGAAGGATGAATAACGAGGCATAAGTCTTGTTTTTGACGCAGAAAACCGACAATTCGTTGGGAGCGTATCTCGCCATTACGCCATAAATGATCATGATGGTCCACACCGCTTTCTCATCGCCCGTCGAACGTGGAGGACAAAGGCGAGAGCAGTTAGGTTGTTTTGCGCTGAATGGCGTATGGGCAATGGGAGCGAGATGTGCTACACTGTTTACTGTGTCAGCGACTTATCGCCCATGACCACTTCACGGCTCCGCATCTTACTTCGCTTTCCACGCCTATGCACACCATATCGCACGCTCTATCTAGGTAACGCCGTTTATTGTCGGTGTAACTCACCTTTTTCGCTGCATGACGATAAACTGACTATCTTTACAGGTTTTACCTAACTGCTGTGTGCCCATTTCTGAGCCGTATCTCCATTCATTGGCATAGAGCAGCAATCATTGCGATACTGCTTCCATCATTCTTCAGGGACGAAGAATGACAGGAGAGAGATTGAGTCATTCCGTGCGCAGCAAGGCAGTGATGAGTTGAGACGCCACATTCCATTTCTCAGACTTGCGGCAAGAGAGCTCCGCATCATTGCATGCAGTTCTTCCATCTCATTTTCGCCTCTTCAACTCATTACCATTGCCACCGTTTTGCTGTGAGAAATAAACCTTCTGGTGGTCATCACTTCTCTCGAAGTTCGCTATTGGCACCTTCTGGTCAAGGCTAACAGCGCCTCTATTTTTCAGGTGCTTTGAGTGTGGGTCGCTCTAGTTTGTGTGTGTGTTACACTGAAAATTCCTGCCGCTGAATGTGTCGTCCAACGGCGACTCATTTGTCTCGAAAAATCTGCTCGAAGAAGCCACTAGACTGCACAAGAGGGAAATGAATCGAGATCGCTTATGCAAAACGAGCGCAATTAAAAGTTCTTCACTTTTTAACATCGCTGAGTGCAGCCGGGCATTATAAGGCAGCAACGTAGCTCACCACTGCTCCACAAAAGCTACTATATGATCATCGACCGATGACGGCAGAACCTCGCCGAACAGCTGGTCGACTTCCCTTATTCTCAGGACGGGAAGCAAAAGTGACGCCACTTTGGTGTCTTGTGTTTTGGAGATTGGACCATCCGCTGGTATGTACTGAGGGCAGCAGTTAGGCGACGACTTTCACCTGTTCAGTATCGTCGCAGGAATGGCAGAAACGGAGCATGGTTACGCTGCTCTGTTAAGGAGATGGAAGGCTGTATCACGTAGATGGCCTCCCAGTGTGGATTGGGCATGTTGAATATAAACAAGTGACAGGACTTCAAGCCCCGCCCACTTGCCAAGATACAGGACGAAAGCGGCTGCCAGATCTCCTGTCAGCGCCTTTACGACGAACAGTAATGAAAGGCAAGACTTTGCAAGCAAGTAGCAAAAGAAGTCGTCCAACTTTGCCGCCGATCTGCAGTCAACATTATGAAAAGGGTGAGCTCGGCCTTTTATGTAGGGCACGTGATATTTCTGTTGTCTTTTCTGTCTTAGTTTATTTCATTTGATATAATTCATTGATAATCAGAAATATAGTATTCTTATTGTTAGACATCAAAACTATATTATATGACTCAAAACAGATCTCCACTTCGTTCCCTTTTTCTAAGACAAGCCAGCGATACAAGCCAAGACAATGCTGGTAATATATAACTCCCCGATACCCACCAATAAGACATATAAGATACTCAGACAAGGAACACGGTATCCTTTATGCAAATAGTTAAAGCAGATACCATATGGCGGCAAATGCATGGCGTTACTCACATGGCATCGCATGCGGTAGAACTCTGCATCGAACCTAATTGACATGAGATATATACAGATCTCTTTCGTTATACGAAGCCAGCACCTGAAATCTCCATCTAAAATGAATCTTCCTTTCCTCTTCATCTGTCCGGACGCATCTTCTAAATTTATATCGGAATGATTGGAACCAGCTTTCGTCATAATCGGAAGCTATCAGAACGTTTGCTGACAGACACTCTTGGTGGGCATCCCTTTGCGTCTTTATGCTCGAAACTCGAGTGCTCGACTGCCCTTCTTGACGACGTGGTAGGCCCATGCGCCGCCTGCCTGTACTCCTTGCAAATGTTCTCCAAACAGTAGCAGCGACTCGCAGAGAGGTCTCACCGCCATGGTGGGCATTGAGCTTCTGGGAGACACGAAGATACGAGTTCTCTGAAGATAGAGTATCTGCGAGGTTCAGGCCCATTCGTGCTACCACGATGGTGCTGAGTGAAATCGGTTGATTTGCAATGTCGCTAATCCTTGAACGATCAGCATCTTCGTAAATTTCGCTCGCCATTGAGTGAACTGCACCATACTTTTCGCCAGAAACCGCCTTAACCTCGTCATTAGTCTTGCACCCATCGGTTGGCCTGCGGATGATGCGATCTACCGCGATATCTGCATGCCCCTGAATATGAAAGTGAGATCCAACCTGGCTCTCCAAAACATCGGAAGGCCGTCGTAACCACCCAGCTTCGCACTCGGTCAATGACATCTCTGCTGCGCCAATCGTTTGTTTACACATCATTCAATCATCAAATGATACTGATCATAAAACTTTACTCAAAACTCGATCCCGATGGGTCAATACGTTGTAGCGCGTAAGATGCGGCCAATCCTTTGGGAAACGCATCATGAGTAAACCTTTGGTAATCTTTTCGTCATCCGCAAACCTGACCTCAGGGAAACGAGAGGAAAGACGAGTCATGTTGAAGCAGGCGATGTCGGCTGCATCTCCTGCCCGGAGATAATCACGCCTGCATCTACGGCGGTGGTCTCCTTCTTCTGTCGGTGCCCGTGCAATCATCTGGGTGCGCGCAGCCGTCCCAAAGGCGCTTTGATAAACTCAATCTGGCGGTACAGATACCGCTCTTGTATTCACGTCGGATGTGTACTGGTGGCACGGTGGCGTGCAGCTACGGTGTGAGATACGGAATGGTGGAGTTCTGGATGCTGAGCGGTGGCGGTTGTCGATCACGAAGAACGAGCATCAAAGGGTGGCTGGCCCAGTTCACCTTACCAGAACCTTTCGGACCGAAACTAGGTCGAGGATGGGGAAAGAGCGTGCCAGAGAGTGATGATGTCACGGAAGTAGTGTATGACAGATAGTAAAGCAAAGCCTATCTCGCCAATAGTTTGCCAGGATGCGCACAGAGCCGACGGCGAAGTAGTCCTGAGACCGACCGCGGAGAAATTGGAAATGCACAAACTGACGCTCGAAGTGAAATAGTCGCAGCCTCCTCATAACCTCTGAGGTAGCCGCAGGCAGTAGCTGGCCCTTTTCGCCCAGATGCATGATGCCGCATTCATTATCCTGCTGAACTTCCTCCCTCCATACAGATGCCGCCAGCGTATCAAAAAGCTCTCTGTTCCACGCAGCTGAATCTGCGTTGATCTGGCTGCTGTCTCTGGTCTTTTCTATAGAGTGAAACTCTTCTGTTTGATGAGTCTCTCCTCACCGCCTGTCCGACAGTTGCTGAGTCGATTCTAGCTTCTGACGGAACTTCTGGAGTGAGATAGTCTTCTCGCCCATCTCCCGCTAAATCTCCTTTCTGTGCCCAACTCGTTAGTGTAAGTCGTAGAGTCGCGGGCCAGCGAGTGGGTCCTCTGATGTGGGAAGCAGGGTGCCATGCGTAACTAAGCTCCATTCCAGCACGCCGCCCTTCCTCGGTGGTGGAGAAGTATTTGCCGTGGTCTAATCTAAAACCATAACGGCGGTTCAGGTCAACCTCCTTCCTCCTCGGGCCGTCGCGCCTTATCTTTTCGTTCTCGACGTGCCTTCTGCCAGAAGCTAGTGCCGCCCTGCAATTTCTGGAGAGGCATCACGTACATCGGTGAGTTTGGCGTCGTCGTCGATGCAAACTGACAGCAGACAGGCCACGCTACCACGGCATCGCTCTTCTTCAGTGTTGCCAGCCTAAAACAGCTTGGCGGCCAGCCACAATACGAAATCTACTCCAGTCACGTCCCCGAAGATGCTGATCACGGGGAAAGGCGTCATGACCTTCTTCCTGCCATCCCGCGGTAGGCATTCCTCGACCGATACGATAAAAGTTGCCTAGCACAACCTGCCGCTTAAAACACGGCTTCAACGCCCGTTCCGAACACGCAACCGTCCTTGGGTGGTCGTTATCAAATGAAAACATACCAGCCGCCCTGATGATGAGCTGAAACTGTCCGGCTGTCCACCGAACTGAGGTCGCCCACGGCGTTCTGCACACCGATGAGGCAGGCGACAGTCGCGCCCCTCCACGACACATCTGTCCGCCTCCTGTTGCCTCCACGCCACTTCCAAAACCAAAAGACCGGCATCATCAGACAGGGATTCTCGTTGAGGAATATCTGTCGTCGTCCACACCCTGCCGTGGCTGAGATGCTAGAAGTTATCCCGATGGGATGACACACTCTGGAAGAAGTCGAGCCCTGTATTTATGTTCAGCTCCTAAAGAACCTTGCAGGGCAGGTAGCCGAGCATTTTAACGTCGATATGCAAACCCACATCTATTTCGTCACAGTATTTTCCCAAAGGTGGTAGCATAGTCCCGGGCTGGTTTAGCGTAGAACACCTCACGGTACGCGCACAAGCAGTGTTGACAATCAGCAGTGACTCGCGTTTCAGTCGGTTCTGCTTCTCAATACGTCTCCCCGCGTTCCTCCACCAATGCCGTACTGCCCAGCCATCACAGCCTCCGGCAAGCATGTCCTGCTGCCCCACGAAGCAAACCACTGCCTCCCTTATAACAGCCGGAAACAGTAGAACATATTCCGACTAAGCAACCGTGAAGGACGCTGTCTTCTCTGATGGAAAGCACAGCACCAGACAGATAAAAACACGCCTCTGGAAGCGGCAGGAACTCAGCCACATCTCTATATGCACTGCATCAAGTATTTTTCTTAATAGTCTTGGGTATCATTTCATCCCTCTACAAAGTTTGATAACATTAAAATGCCTCGACTGACCGGCTTCCAGCTGGTCGGTCACGCTTCACTAGTCACTGTTATTTCAGAGGATCAAAGTTCACGTAGAACCCGCCACCAGTTCGATTTCAGAATATACCAGCAGCGCCAACTCCCATCTTGTGGGCTGATGTCCCATTCACATCTCCAAATAGCACACCTTACGCTGCAGCATTTTATGTCAAATTGTATAAACCGTATCCGTAGCACCAACAACCCACTGGCTGTGAGCATTGCCTAAATCCAAAATTTTAGCTCCATCTGTCTTCCAAAGAAACTCAGAATTTGTTCTTCCATTTTTGCATTTCCCATTCCATTTAGTTCTTTCAACACGTTCCTCTTGAAACCCCACAGATTCCGATTCTTCAGCTACATACTATGTTACATGGATAAACTTCCTGTCTCTACGACCTTAAAAAACGATTATACTTACTAATAACCTCACACTGTGCCAATGTCCTCAATGACACATTACGACCCATATGTCACCAATCTTAAACTCTCTGCACCCACTCTGCAGGATGAATGATTTCTCACTTTAAATTTAACCAATTATTGAATATTGATTACACCAGTACACCGTACCAGCTTAAAAAAATTGAGGTTCCTCAAAGACATCGCTTTGTTCTGCAAGAAATCATTCTCTACTCGTCCAATACTACTTTGATCAACTCATTAAAGTAGTTTCATTTACGACACAAAAAAATATAGACAAAAGATGATAAGAGCAACAGAATCCCAAACCTCACAACCAACCAACTATTTAACGTTTGAGAAATGGGATCACAGGATAAATGGGTATTTGAGGATATAAATAGCAACAATTCCACTAAGCAAATACATCAGTACTGTTTAAGTCTAAATGAAATATTGTATTTGAGTATAAAATCTCCATTTAAAAAGCTTTTCCAGCTAACAGATAATATACAAACAAAGAATCGCGTCCAACTTATTGAGGTCCCACACCGTGATAAAGAGATTGACATGCCAAACGACTAGATAAGGTATATAAAGATAATTATCACTATGGCAATCATCAATGGCACTCGTTGATTTGTCAACAAAAAGCGCACCGAAAACAAGCAGATTAAAGATAGGGAGTAGCTTATTAAGAGGTCATTAAGAATATGACAGATACAGTATTTAAGGATTATAGATCATTATATTTCTTCATCAATGGGATCCTCATACCAGAGAGAAATCCCATTCTAATTTATTGTAGATTATACACATAAAAAACGAGAGCTATAATAAACCAACATTCCCTATACTTCAGTTGCGCCCTGCTTCAAGTTATTTTGGTATGTCTTTCGTTTGCACTGTCCGTTATATGATCTCCTTCGGTATACCTCATACCGACTGGCAGTAGATTTATAGGTCAAGTCGCATACAGGCGGCTCATCTCCTCACAAACAGAAGGCAGATAAGCAGTCAGCTTCCAGCTTGTCATGATATACTAAGCACAACCATGGTCGTCATTGGCAAATCTGGACGGACTCCATTTACACGGCGTAATTTCGAATCTTCCACACCTTAACGATGCTGCCTCTAACTGTAACGACAGAGATGCTTAACGATGTTTGTCTATAATATCCGCCTAGAGTCCGCCCCTATATTCAATTTACAGGCACTATTTACATATCATAAACTTTCAACAGTCAAGGGCTATATGCTCCGACGAACATGCATAATCCAAAAGACATACCAAACCGAAAACAAAGTTTTTCATCGTTTGAATATTTTAATGATACCAAAATGATTTTCATTTAAATTCATACAGTAAAATATTTTTCCCATTCAATATATAAATTCCTTTTGGCAGGCCATGAGGCATCATGATATGAGGATGTCTCTTTTTTTATTCCTTGAAAGAACAAACCATAAGATTACCATTCTGTTTTGGTAAAATTGCATCTGAGCTGTCCCGGCAAATGAAGGTTAAACCACCCATATTACGTTCTCAAGGCAACCAAAGTAGTGGCTTCTTCTGATAAAGCGGTCCTGAACACTTTTATGCCATCGTTCACAGTCAAAAAGCTGATTCATAAGGATAAAGTCATACCAGATCAATCCATTTGTCTCATCAGCAGGATAAAATTTTCCATGCTCATCCACATGCCAGAAACCAAATCATCCTCAGTAAAATTCGTCAATCCAATGGGAGCAAAACATACGAGACCTTCATTTTAGGTGTAGTCTGTCTTTTCTTCATGCAGCTTAAACCCATATCGGTCCTCAACCCATCGCTGCCCTCCCAAAAATCTTTAAGCAGACAAAACCACTGCAGTGCCGCTCACTATCAAGCAACTCTGACGATAGAAGCGCCTATGCATTCAATCAATACGCCTTCCCACTTACAGATTTCATCTTGAGTAAATATCTTGCTAATGCCCCGAACCCACCAGCAAGTCTTCAGCTCGGACAGCACTTCAAGAATGGTAGTTATATTGATATCCCACTGAGGATTCTCCTAAACATTATCTGATTTGATTCAAAATAGTTGTCCACTCCACGAGCCAACCCTCCGTGTATAGTACAAGCAACCACATTTCTAACAGCCGTCCATAAAGCTTACTTATCTCACTATCCTTATAGTCTCAAAGCAGTAAAGCCCTATAAATCTCCATTGAGTACCACCTATCGGCATTACAATGAAGGTGTCCAACCATACCATAAGATTTCCCAGCTCAGCCACTGTGGGGATTAAACTTTAAAATGCCCAATGTTTATTCTAGGCATACCTAACAAAGGTAATCATTGCCCAACTTATTTTATAAGGTTTTGTCGCCCCTCCACGATGAATGTCCCCACGTATCTGCAAGTTCAGAGCCCATGATTCTATACTGCCAGTTCTGCAGGATCCGCAATATAAAGGCAGAAACATACTAATGTCTTAGAAGATTGCTTTACCAAGATCCAAGCGATATACATGACAGGAATGGTATTATGGTCCGACACCATATTGAAATTTAATCAACCCCATCCTGACTAAGGGAAGACACAGAATCAATATCACTATTATCAAAAAAAGAAGTACCTTCCATGTCCCAAAGACTTACAATACTTCCAATCTATTCATATAATAAATTAGTCTAATTTTGGTCTGTAACTTACAACATAGTCAATTTCATGCTTTTGCAAGTTATCAGCTTAAATCACTATCATATCTTCCACCTAATTGTATGCGCATGTGCTGCGTACGCTTTCAAGCCCGAAAATCTCTTACATTCTCCCTGCCGTTCTTCCACAATATTTGCAAAAAGTTTCTTATCTCGAAAAGAAGTCTGAGAATATATTTGATTGTCATACAGCGGTGGGAACAAACTGTTTCTTCCATAGAGTCTGAGATTTATAATGTGGCTATGCACCACTTTCTCTAGTTGTAGTCCCAATAAAGCTCCATTTTTGGAGTATCCAGTTGTCGTTCCATCCTATCCACTCATAAAACACCTCTTATTGGCATTGACGGGTCTGCTGCTTTCTCTCTGCATCATCCAAGAATAAGCAGTAGACAGTTCCAGCATAACCTGAAAACGCTGTGCCGTAAGGCGTAGCAAGGTGTTTCACCAGAGGCCTTTGATCATATTCGCTGGACACAATTTCTGCATTGGCCGAAAAGAAACAAGACACAATCTATAGGGTGAATGTGAACAAGTCGGTCATCGCATCTCCTCCGGGTACAGCTGTAAGATAGCAGTGTGCAGTGATAGTGTAGCACAGTTATTGTTCTAACCGCTTCTGTAATATTTGTAAGTTGTAGGTGCAAATCGGCGTTGCAATCCAACGACGAGAGAAACACCACCATAGAGCCTTTGTGGAACTCGATGAGCGTGAGTTTAATTTCGTCATTAGCTTTGCATGGAGGCTTTTCTATGAATAAAGCCTTCCAGATTTGATAACTTCTTTTGCTATTCCATAATCGTGCGCGACTTGCCGCCACACACACGTCACACAGCTTCGTCATCCAATATCTGTTGTAGGAGCTTTGTACCTCCACTCCTTCTGTATTGTAATCATCGCAGCGTTTCTTCCGAAGTGCAAATATATATATTTTAGAGGTATTTGCAGATGCTGAATAACAGGTAGTAAGTTGCTCGTGCATAATGGTTGCCACTCCTGCTCAATGCGTATTGGTGGTTATAGACTCCAAAGTTTTCATGTCGGATATTCCTGCATCTCGCCTATTACTTTTGTTCAAACAATCCATATTGCTTATGACGAGAACATTCTAGATGGATTTGTGTATGTTATATGTCTGTTATCAGTCCACCGATATTTACCGTAGAAAACTCTATTATACGCTTGGGCAATACACGTCTAAGACTTCTCAAAAGAATAATGTCACTTCCCATGATAGTTGATCCAGCACTGATTGCATCTCACGTGAATATCTACATATGTGTTCGACAGGCTGCAGGTGAGCTATCTCATCGAGCGTGCAGGCTTTTTGGCGAATATTGCCCCAAAATGACATCGAGATTTTGGGCACAGAGGAACGTCGCCATTAGAATGGATGACTAATTCGATGAAAATACTGTGGCATCTAAGTTGCAGTCACCATTCTTCCAGTCCACTCACAGAGTGCCACAAAATCGTAGCTTTCGTTTGCGTGGATGGTCAGGGAGGGATCGCCCGATATAGCCCTTCATCGCCTGCATCAATTAGCTCTTTTGCTTGTATCGAAAAAGACATAGTGCCGCAAATCTCCAATGCGGACATCAATTCCATATTGCCGGAAATTTTGATAACGTGCTCCATATCATCGAACGTGTTCCACGGCGATAAGCAAAACATCAGCGAGATCGAACAAGGTGTTTGCAATTCTTCATTAACCCTTATCACTTTGTCACACCGCATCCCTTCCGCGCATATAAAGTTGCAGGTAATTCCTGTCGCCATCAAGGATATATATAGATGCTTGGGCGATGTCTCTTAACTGCTGCAATCAACTTGTTGTGCGACACAATTTGACTAATAGGCAGTAATTGGGATGATTCTTTATCAAACCATCCCAATATCTCGTCGTATTCTCGATGAAGGATAAACTCCCGCCCCTCCAATCCCACACAACTGTATGTCGGGGTTACAGCATCTGCTGCTATCATTTCTTTTATATCTTCTGAAAGAAAGATGTTCCTCCGCTCCAAATGGAGCAGTGCTTGCATCGTGACTGACAACTTGTTGTGGAATAAATCATCAATGACGTCAATTTTTACGGCGACGTCTCATCTATGTTGTTTGCAAAACACCAATCCACTGGTGGACATAGTCTTGCAAATACTTGTACATTACCGTTTTTATCTACTGTGTCTTTGGTATGGTAGAGCTGTACCAGACAAAAAGGCTGCAAGTATTATATCATCTCGTACCACGTTAGACGTAGACCGAGAGCATCGGTTAGCGTGAATGGATGCTCCGTGCGGCAGTTCCAGTCCGCTACCATTACGGAAATAGAAACATATTAGGGTTCCATATATGCGTTGAATGGTCTGAATGGCGCGATACCGCAATGCCTACACCGCATGCTGACTGCACCATTGATAGCGTGCTTATTGTTCCTCTAGTGTGAAGACGAGTCGGCGGTAATGATGTATTGTTTGCCGAGCGAGCTGCGTACAGGCATCTCAAAGCGTTACACCACCTGTATAAGCACTGGAAACGTCCCTCGCTCCAACACACGACACGTCAAAGCGCAGCGGGTATGTGCCGATATAGTCTATCTTCTGCACTCTGTTGAGTATGGCACCATGGAAATCACTGCACCTCGACTTCAGATGTACAAGTGAGCAGAGGAAAGATGCTGACAGCAAAGATCCAGTGTCGGGTTGCTGCTTGTTGAGTGACAGGCGGAAGGTTAGCGGACGGTGATGGGTAGCCTTCGCTCCAAGCCTCGCCGCTGTCCCCATCTGTCAGCGTTATTCCACGCAATCAGTTTCACTCTCGCCTCTCCACAGAGTCCATCAGGGCACTCGCTTCGTGTCATATAGTCCACATACTGTTCCATGTATGGAGCTTAGCCACAGCTGCTCCATTGGCATGTGTCTACTGGGCTTGACAGATAGTCTCATGCTCGATGCAATGCGTTTTCCTCCAGTATTAGGAAAGATCCAAAGCTGCATGTCCAAGTGGATATTTCTTCTGATTTGTTGGCAAAAGGCCTCACCTGTAAAGCCATGAGCGGAGCGGGAGTAACCCTGTGGAAGTGTGAATAATCGTATCATCCCAAGTCCCATCTTCAGGTGCCAGAAACCTTCAAACAGAAATCGGCAGATAAGCCGTCATCGTGGCAGTAGCCTGAGTGCGCATCTCGCAGTTCGGTATTACCATCTGTCAGTGGCGACAAGATGTGACTTGTGCTCTATCTCTTCACCATTTGAGTCTGGCGTGGGCAAAACCCTGTGCACTCGTCCTTGCTAATATGATTTTCTCTCTAGCATCAGTCTTACCTTCTTGCCGTGCGAACCTTAACTGCTTGTGATTTGTCCCTCTCTGCAATATTTTCTGTTTTCCTATACTCTAAGCAGATACAGGCATATAGGGCAAGAACATAGGCAGTAACAGAAGCACCCACACTTGTACAGCATCTTCATGTAATTGCCAGGCTTTCGCTCGTGAAAGCTGTGAAGACGAGTGTGATGAGCCATGTGTATAATCTGCCCGATTTCTATATGAGAATAGCCGTCTCCATACAGATAACGTGAATACTTCTGCTCCGGAAGTTTTCATGGATAGCATCAAACAAGATCTGTAATCCACTTTTGCTCCTCCGTGCACCTCGGAACAAAGATGCTCTGTACACCTCTAATGGTATCTCCTTTTTACCAATACTTTGCAGGTATCTAAAAAGCATAGATGTAATGCACATCATCCATCTCGATCTTTCGACGTGTCTTTCAAGTCTTTGATGGATGGTAAATACTGATGAAAGCGTCGTGGAGAACATCCTCGCTAGCACTTTCATCTTTTATATAATGCTGGCATGGCTGCTCAATAGCTTTCCAGCGTAGCTGCCTATATATAGTTGTTCGAGAAGCCATCCCCTCGCCCTGCAATCCTCATCTGCATCACTGATGGACATTATAAATCCCATATTTTATAAAAGGAGTCTATACAAATGTAGACCTGCATCAGTATTTTCGCTTTTTACTTTCTTCTTTTAACAGTAGTGAACCTGTCCAATGGCATCCGGTTGCGTACCACCAGCCAGCTCCACCTAATTCCAATTCTTTCATTGGAACCAAATAATCTTGTTTTCGCACTATGCGTTTTCCTCGAAATCTATATCCTCTAACAATGAATTCTTTCTCCGTAGCTGGTCATAGTCAATGGATTCTCGCATGTTATAAATGAATGACTTCTATCATTGCTTTGCAATCATCTCGGAACAAATTTTCTATCTCTCCAGTAGGCCAGATCTTAATATTCTCTCGCTTATCAGAGTCATAATCCACAGAACTGATATGATAGAATCTCTTGCAGTGCTCTATGATACTTTTATAAAAGTTCTGAGTCGTTGATAGCTGTTTGAATAGGTGTCCATCAATCTCTCCAAGTCATAGAGGTGACGGCTCATTCTTTCGCTCGGGCGACTTCTTCTGATATTCTTATTGAGAATAATGCCTTTTTCCAAAAGTTCCGGATAGGCAGTACCGTAAATTAAGCATTGGTAGCATCATCCACTTCGTTAAAAGTATCATAAATCAGTGAAGTTAATGCTCGGTTTCAAAAGGTTCATCCATAGACATACAGCTGATTTCGATTTTGACCTTTTGGCTGAATGTATTCATTTTGTTTCATCTAAGATGCTGACAGACAACATTCAACACTACTGGGTCACGGTCTGTATCAATAGTGGTCTCAACACCGTCTTGCACGACAGTCTTGACATTTTCGACGTAGTAATCTTTAGCCCCAATTTTGCAAGTTGCTCATTTTAACTCTAGGGAAAAGTCGCTCGAAAATAACTCCTCGATGCCTTCCGCAAGCTTTTCCAGTTGATTATTATTCTCGCACTTGGCAAAGGATATAGCTGTCTTTTTCTTCCGTTTCAGTAAAACCAACTTGCTTAGAGATATGTCTAGTATCTCATCGAACCTTCTTAAATCAATGTTCTCCATTTACCTTTAGAAAGATCTGTTCCGCCTTTTGAAAAGCAGGAACTCCGAAAATGACGTAGAGAAAAGTGCTTTGAGGGTAATCGTTACCCACCAGTCCTTCTCTATAGCCAAGTCCTCTATATTTGTTCTCAATGCTGTATTCTGTACGATTGCGATACGCTCTTCGATGGTCTTATCTTGCCAAATGCTCTACTTTTTCTATTATTGGTTTTATATACTTTGCGAACCCAGACTGGCGCTGTAGCCAAATCCGTTTTATCTGTTGCTCGGTTGAGTCAGAGATTAACTTCTCAATTCCTATTTGTATCAGCAGAGGTTATGTTTGATGTGCCTTGCTTTGAGGCTAAAACAAGTAATGGCATTAACTTGCTGTGATACGAATATGTGCTGGGAGTTCTGTGCTTCAGTCTTATTTTCTTGTTCCCTATAGTTATAGTCCTCGGCGATCCTGTTGTTAGATAGATTGCCTTCATCGGAACCTGTGTTGACAAACCAAGGGCGTTCAAAGTATATTCTCCTGTTGATAGAATCTCCGCATTTTCATGTCTCTGCGATCAGTTTTACAATCTTTCTCTGCCGAAGGATATACATTATAGTTAGTTACTATCATTGGTAGTATGCCTTTTGCGAGAGCGTTCAAGGACACCAAAACCTTTTCATCGTCGATAATAACTTACTGACATATCTATTATCAAACTCAGCAAAGTCATTGACAAAGAAAACCGTTCCTGGTTCAGCTTCGTCTATCCGTTGTTTTATCTGTTCTTGAATGGTCATATTAACATATTTTAGTCGGTAACTTTTGCAAAGTTATGGAAATTATCTGTCTTTTGCAACAATACCCCCTACTCTTTTGACTGTTTAGAGGTAAATTAAATGTTGTACAAGTTAACATATTTTAGTCGGCAACTTTTGCAAAGTTATGGAAAGGCAATTCGCAATGAAAGAGGCATTAAAATTTACAAGGACATAGTACTGCCAACATCTAATGAGGTATTGGGAATACTCGATACTCGTTAGTTAAAGGAACTAAAATAGATTTGGAACTCATGGATATTGGTTATCTTTGTATTGTTATTTAGAGATTTTAGTTGTGCCGATAAAGTTTCTTCAAAGGAACTTCATTTAGACTTTTTCCAACCAATGATCTTTTGATTTAATTAACGGCAGATTTCTTCTTCATAGTGCTATATAACTAAAATGGCATTGCGGGTCAAAATGTGTTACCAATGAGGTGATTAAAGTTACCAATGTCGTTGCCACTGGCAACTGCTGTGTTGCAGCAACCCTCTTTGAGTAGGTGTATAGCCGATTATAAAACGTCTTGTGCTGTTTTCTATTTGCAGACAAACTTCTTAACCCCATATTGTGTTACCGCCGACCCCATGCGAGTCACTGAAATCCAAAACAGATGTGAGGAAAACTCTGATTACAGAGTTTCCTCACATCGTTTGCGCTATATTCGAGCAGCAAAAGCAACGTGCACAATTGTATATTTCCGTTCTATTGTACATGGAGTTTCTCCTGCACAACAGCAGTATACCAAAAGAAACGACAGAGATATTTCGATCTTATCGCGTCAAGAATAGACTGTTAGCAACGGCAGTATATCAAATGAAAAGGCGGCATGTTTTGTTAAACCTCACAGTACTATCATTGCCACTGCCATCATCAACAGCGTTGCTGGCTGTATTGCCGTCGTTGCCTGCACATTATCATCGCTGTCAACGGCTTGTGTTTTGCCTGCATTCCAACGGACTACAACCCAAATGGTCTCTTGACATGCTTTCCGAAAAGCTGAATTGGAAACCAAGCCTGTTGCTTTGATCCTTAACGCTCAAATCTGTTGTGCGTAACATGATTTGGCGATTGCTGAAATAGTATGCTCCTGCATCCACGCATTGGCGGGTCTTTCACGAGTTCTTTTTACGAGACCAGTCAGGAGGTACTTGCTATTGATATACACAGCTTCGAGGCGCGCATAATCTGCTGTATTATGCCTCGGCCTCCGTCGTTTGTAAAGCAGCGTTCCATAAATCTGCCAAAAAGCGACACATTCTGCTTTTAAAGATTCTGGCTCTACCATCGGTATGCTTTGCGGAGCTGCATGTGCTCTCACTGCCAGTCCTGAAACCGCCCGTATACCGCGTAACGCCTCTGCTCTGTATTGCCATATCGTTAGCATCTTCTCCCTTGTATTGAGACCCAGCTTCCACCAAACTGTATGTTTTTGATTGGGAGAATTCGATGTCCGAATCCGGTCATTTCTATCACACGCAGCTTTTAATATAGGTAAATTGATTTCCACAAACTGATGCGGATCGCTTGCGCAGTACTGCTTTGCGGCATCGCCCGGAGATACCCAATGCGTATACTTAAAATCGGGCGAAATAAGGATGTTGTCCATGCAAGGGTACTCTGGCGGACAAACAAAATGTTTGATTGTAACTGTGTGTGTGCTTATCGTCTCACTCATCTGCGAGTATGCCGCACTATTGCCTTTTGGGCAATGTGCCAGCACATATCTATATTGGTACAGACAGGCTACATCTGGTGCCGCCAAAAGCTTTTCATAATATCTATTGGCCATAAGATCGTCGCCGTCGATATAATCGGCGATGTTACCACAAATATCTTCCTGCATTTCCTGCAAAAGTTCGCTTATCTGTTGTTTTATTTTGCACCATAAATTGCGAGATTAAACTTGTTTTATTCTGATCACATGCAAAAGTGTAACTATTACGTCCCATTTGAACGTTCTGTAAGAACAAAACTGACTTTGACTATGTGCTACATGTTCCCAAATAGGGACGTTTTGATAAGCGCTTTTAAGCCATCAATACGGCATATTTATGTTTTAATTTTGCCCACAGAAAGAAAGCAAACAATGTTTAAATATATGGTAAAGACGAAAATGTTCATGGCCATTTCAACCATCTTGCTGTGCAACATCGTGCAATAAGCAAAACACCCCGTAGAAAATGCAGTTCAAGTAAAGACGATTACGATTTCGCCGTTGCCGCTTAACAATGCCGAGAGCTATTCAGGAACATTAGAAGAGGACAACGGCATATCGTCAAGTTTCCCCGTCGGCGGAACGGTGAAGCAGGTAAAACTTGTTGCTGAGGCAGAACGTTCAGGCACGACAGCTCATCGCTGTGCTCGATGCCACCACGCTAACAAACCTTGTTTCGGCCTCGTCGGCAACGGAAAGTCAGGCTACAGGCTGCCGTAGGCAGGGCCCGCGCAGGAACTTGCACAGGCTGAAAAATCGGCGCACAGGCTCTCGTGCCTGCCAAGCGAATGAAGCTTTTACACGATAACGGTTCTCTGCCGAGATGAAATGGGTTGAGGTTCAAACCCAATACCAGCAGGCACAAGACGCTGTAAGTCAGGTCAGAACAGCAGGTAAAAACGGGGCTGAAGCCGCTGTCAAGACTGCACATGACTGAAGAATATATCACTGAAAGAAACCTGCACGATACGCGCTTATCGCCCCTTCCACGGGATATATATCACCAGTACATGGTAACCGCAGGCCAGAATATTGCTCCCCTGGGTGAGCCGTAGCCATGTTGGTAGACATACGTCAGGTAAAGGTAAAAATTAGTGTCGAAACCGATATTGCCCATATACACACGGGCAGCTGCTTCGTTTACAGTCTTTCACGCGCGGCGTTTACCCGCCGTATTACGAAAAAAGGCGCTGCCGAGCCCTGTCTCACGGTCGTACGGTGAAGGCCACAGCCGCCAACGCCGACCCGGTGCTGCCTTGCATGGTTTGCGACGTGATATTGAGCAGCCTCAGCACTAACATGATTACACTGGCCCGCCAACATCTATCGGTGATGTGGATAACCAACCGTTTGTTTTGGACCCAGTTGTCAGCGACAGGCATAAACATCCGTCGAACCGGGCTAAGAACATTGAGCGATAACGTCCAGGTGTAGCCGATTGTCTCATACGGCAAGCAAAGTTGTTGTTGAGGACGGCAAAGGTTAGCATGCAGTACGAAAGGTGAAATCAGGCCATGCGGTTGCTGCACCTATATATGATACCAGAACCTTGCGGTGTCACTCACCGTCATTAATGAAAATCATCTGTGAGCTGGGCAGCCTGCGCCATATATTTTTATGCAAACGCCGCAACAGAATCGCGCGCCAACGCCGCCACTGTGGTTTTGGCGTAAAGGCCTATGTGTCGCTAATTTCCGGGGAATAACAAATGAGACGAAGCGAAACATCGGCGAATAGCAGGATGACCGGCAAATCGTCATTTCTCATCACGGCTATACGTTTGTTGCTGTCAGTATATTTGCCCTTAACGAGATGAACAAAAACGAGATTTCCTGACTTCACCCGCACGTCCAGGGTGTCGTGGCCGCTGATCGAGGCGCTCCTGTCACCGATATGGAGCAACAAGGTGCCACTGCTCTCGAAAAACCACATGCGTCAAGGAGGTCAAAGAGAGGCCAAAACCAAGTCGTATACGCAACGGACCTGCACCATCCTACGGTTGAACTGAACTTGATGATATCACGCCAGCGAAAATGCAAGACTTCTGGTCGAGTCCAGAGTCGCCACGTGCAACCAGTTCGGAACTTTCGCTTCCACAGGGCGTGCTTTGCCTTACAGGTTCAGGGACGACTTCGGCGAAGCATCGTCGCTGCTATCACCATGCGAGCGACCAAAAACACTATCGTGAGCGCATCGCTACGTGACAGCCTCAAGTACGCCTGCGAAACAGGGAAAGTGTAGGCCGTCTTAACGTGTATGGTGGCTGCAGCAAAGACGCAGAGGTATTGCCGTCGACTCGCACACTAGCCTACTATGGTATCGGCCTTCCAGTCTGTATCGTCAGCCCTTTTAGCCAAGCGTTTCCAACGCCTTTTGCAGGCTTTGCAGGCCACACCTTACTATGCGAGCACCGGCACATGTCGCTAGCCGCCTTCCGCTGAACATGCAGTAACGACGTTGAACAGATGATTATATTCTCTGGTCCGACGGCAATGTGGCGCGCGTGAAGGACATTGCCGACGTACGCCGCGAGTATCCAGCCTCCCTGCAAGCTTCGTGCAACAACAATGGAAAGAAGTGTCTTGTGCTAGCATTGAGAGATGAAAAAGCGCGCAATATCACTGGAAAGGGATCGGCGGTGAAGCAACCAACTCGGCGAATTTCAGAAAGTCACTGCCCTCCGATGTCAGCAAGATGTTTGCATTACCGACCAGAGCAAGGTCAGTAGGCGACTCGCAGCAAACTTTCTCCGTGAGCTTCTCATTGCGGTTATAGCCGTGTGGTGTGGTATACCTCTGCTCATGCCTCTGCATGTGTAGCTCTCGTAGCAGCCACCATTCCCGTATTACCATTTTCATCTCTCTGGGGCTGTTCTATGCCTTTGGCATTATTGCGCTACAGTTACTCTGGCCGCCCTTATATCGTCACGCGCATGATCGTAGACAATCTATCGTCACTCGTGACAACTCATATGGAGCTGCTTGCCGAAGTGCGCGAGCTGATGCAAAAGCCAGTATCAAGAGGGTACCAACCACTTCTTTAAGTCCGATACTTTCAGCCACACTGGCTGGGTGTCAGTCACCTTTTTCCCGGCTGCATGTTTAACGATGACGAGATATGTATCACGACTTCCTTGTTCTCTTCCATAGTGTATTTTAACTCGTGCTGCTTTGTTTTCGCTAATCGTGGGTGGTCTGCTTACCTCCTTTCCTGCAGTTACTACTGTTCGCGAACCCATTAAGGAAGGCCCGTTTGAAACAAAGACGCAAGTCGTTTCTCGTCTCCTCGGCCTTGTGCAGGCACTGCTGCGACGGGCTCGTCGACCTGTGTTTCCGCCTTCCCCGCAGCGGTCGCGGCGGCGAACTCGGGTTATCATCGGCGGCGTTCTCTGTACTGCTGCCACAGAAGATGATGCCGACGGTTTCAGAGCGCGACCAGTTTTGCCGTTGAAACATGCCTTCCTGCACGGGCACACATCGCTCCACAGAACATATTGCCCGACTCGCTCGAGTAACGTGCGCAAAAGACTGCGTGTTGCTTCCATCGCATCGTTTAAAGGCACGGCCTCACCGCGCTCTCCAGGACGTCATAGCGCACCGCAGCGTTTGGTGGCAAAAACTACGCACAGTTTGTCGTCAATGCAAAGGCAGCGATGCTACACTCGGGCGTGGCTTGCTACGACTACCGCATGAAGTGTACAGCTGCGCTGCGGTGCATACGTGCGCTTTAAGCAGCGACTACAGTGCCGAAGGCAACCTCGATAGAGATACGCCGAACGGCGATAACTGCAGCAGCTGCATCAAACACGGCCGACAGCATTACGTCGGTAGCTTCGCAGCGACTGACCGTTGTATACTGGCCTGCACCGCGATGTTAACGAACCGCCACTGACCACCGACATCAGGCTCGACGAGCAAAGGCCAACCGCCCGGCATTAACAACGCCCGGGCGAGACTTTTGCCGTCGCTACACGTTGCGCAACGAAAGCGGTGGTACCCGCTAACCACAATATGCGACGGCGACTGCGCATTCCCTGCTGGCACGCTGAAAGGCAGCAAAGCCGATAACGCTACGATAGCACGACGTATTAACGAGCCTATACCCGTGGGTGCAGGCGCTCGAAGACTGTGCCCCTGAGAACGAGATAGCAACCGTTACTCACTGCAAGAGAGCAAGGCGTTGCCCACCGTAACGGCGGCGGACCGATACTGCATGGTGGCCGACGTGGCCGACGGTACTCGTAATGTACAAAAGCAACCAACGACCTGCAAAAACGCATACGACCGCCTTCCGACGGCATCCAGCATGCAGTGGGGCGGCAGGCTACTGAGACAGGCCTAGCGGAAGCAAAACCGCAGACTGTTGGCGGACTGGCAATCTGTGTAGCTGTTATCTTTTCCTCATGCTGGGCCGCTTCCGCCGCATAAGCACCGCCTGCTGTTTGCTTGCATCGCTGTCTCTCATCGCCCGGGTGCGACAATGGGCGGCCTGACTGCCACGGCAGCGAGTTCTCGTTAACGTGTTATCTCGGCGTCATATCGCTTATGGGTCTCTTGCATCCGCAACGCCATCATCATGTTCGACCATGCTGGAAGAACTTCGGCGAAACCGAACGTCGTACCGCCCACGAGGCCATACTGCTGAGTGCCAACCACGCGTCTGCGCCCCATAACCTTCACCCACGTCGGCGGCGGCCTCGATGGGCGCATATCCCGATGATGCGAGGTCGGTTCCGGGCTGTAGACGCGATAGGAAACGTCATCTTTTCGGCACCCAGGATAACCAGTTGTTTATGATAACCGTTCTGCCTGTAAGCTACTGGTTTGTCGTGAGCGGCTCAACGGCCAGAAGATTACGTCGCCGGAGCATTCGAAAATCAATAATACACATTCTGCGGCAGGCCTGTCATCGGGGCCTTTCTGCGCAGTTGAGCACCTTATTAATATGATGCGCTGTGTACGAAAAATATCATCGTCGCAGTTGCTCCTCTTTCAGGCCTTACCGCCAGCGCACAACAGGTTCTCACTTTTGCAACAGATAAAGGAACAGGCACTGGCTCATCACATCAGCATCCGCACGGCCGAAGGTGCCGTCCGCAGCCGGGCAGAAAAGAGGCTTTTACCAACCATTTTCCACAGGTAAGTGCCACCGGAATGGGTTTGGTGACCAACACCAACATGCTGAAAACCAGCATCAACACAGCGTCAGTTCTCGCTCTTCGCTCGCTTCGTGCCCTTTTATCGGCCATCCCGCCGGAACTGTCGTTCTCAATGGTCGACAGAGGGCTTGATGCCGGAGTGGCTGCTTGCAGCCCGTTTTTGCAGGAGGGCGATCATCACGCAACAGACTGGCCCAAAGAGGCTAGCCAGCGGAAATACAGAAACAGATGTCGTAACAACGTGAACGACTGCCGAACAAAGCAAATGGAGATAGGCAAAAACCCGCCGTCGATAGGCATTGCGCCACACACAAGCCACTATGGGTCACGGCCGAAGGCATGAAAATATCGCTCGGCGGCGGTGTTCGCGCTGCACAGTGCCCGGCATCACAACGTGGGGAGGTGCGTTATTAAGCGCAGACAGAGAGCCAAAGACGTCCGAAGGCAGCTGGCCGACAACCGCAGCAGCTGGGCATACATGCATACAGAAGAACTGCCGCGACGACGTCAACGATGTGCCACATACAGGCCCGCCAGCCGTGAAAGGTGCATAGAACAAAAGCGAAGAGAACCTGCGCCTGAACCGAACTCCTATCAGGGCAGGAAACCATTACCACAAGAACAACCTGCTGATGCCCAGCAGTGTCACCAGCAATGCCGCGACCGGTATATCGAAGCTTTACGCGGCATGGCAAATCAAAAAGCTGAGTACGAAGAACAGCATAGGCCGATAAGCAATTCTCGGTCATAGCAGTAATCAACAAACATCAAGCCCGCAGAGGTATGGTATGTATGGTCGGTCAGCAGCGTTGCTGACGGCCGTCGCGCATGATTGTGGTGACGTTCGCCGTACGTGCTGCTGGCGGCCGCCGTGCCAAATGAACGTTACCACAAAATATTTACCTTTAACAGCCGCAAGCCCGTAGGGAAAAACCATAAATCAAAGGACTTAAACCGAAATGTGCATGTGCACAACTTTAGCTTTTCAAAGAAATACTAAAATGTTTTGTTTTTATAAAAATTAATCTCATCTTACCCGATGACAGTGGCCATATAATTACCACATTGTAACAACAAACCAAAGAACGCTATGAAAAGTTATCACATTGTTCTGTTAGGGAGCACTTATGCTGTCGGGCGGAGTGGCGGGAAGTCAGGCCTTGCAAGCCCCTGAGCGTGCAATCACCCAGGAGTTCCGCACCGTCAGCGGTACGCTGGTCGACGAGTGCGGGCGAACCTATCATCGGAGCAAGCATTCAGAGATTGAACTACGCGAACCATCTCGATGCCAACGGTCACTCACGCTTGAAGTAGGTAAAACGCTGTTAAGAATTATTTACTCGGTTATAAAACCGTGAAGTAGCTGCAAAAACAATCTGGCATCACCATGCAGGACGACAACGCCCTTCTGGACGAGGTTGTGGTTGTAGGTCACGGTCAGCAAAAAGAAAGCCAACCTCGACGGGAGCAGTAGCGATGTCGACATTGAAAAGACGCTCGGCAGCCGTCCGGTACAGGACGTCGAAAGCATTGTAGGGTGCTGTGCGCCCGGCCCTTACCGTGCTAGGCAACAACGGAGCACTGAACGCTTCGCCGTCAATATCTATCCGTGGTTTGGGAACGCTGTCGAACGGACAGAGCTCTTCACCCTTATTATAGTAGACGGTGCTCCCGTTGACGACCTTCAATGGTCACGGCAACGATATTGCCACCATCTCGGTGCTGAAAGACGCCTTCATCAGCCATACGGTAGCGTGCTGCCTTTGTAATTTATTACAACCAAACAGGGGCAGAAAGGGAGCATGTCATCGTAAAATACAATAGCAGTTTGCATGGAACCAGTGACAATGCTTCCCGATTTCATCGGTTTCAGAGCAGTTAAAGGCAGGTCCTATCAGCAAGGCTCGCAGTCGAAAGCACCCCGAGCTTTTCGGTATGTATTTTGACAAGCTTCTGCCCTACGCCGAAGCGTGGGAGAAAACAGCATGGTGACGTAAAGGCTACATCGTTATGCAGCCCTACAAGAGCATGGACGATGTAGGGCGACTACTATTTCAACAATGGTTCGGGCTCTATTACTAACTACAACATACCTGAAATCTGGTACAACAAGCATGCACCCCAACAGAGCACAACGTAAGCATATCAGGTTCGAGTAAGCGTAACCGCTTTCCTCATGTCATTCAACCACGACAAGAACCAGGATGTGATGAAATTCAACCCCGGTAAGCTCGATCGCTATGGCATGAACCTGAATTCTAAAGAGCGACGTTACCGACTGGCTTTAGTAGGTGCACGCCTTAACTGACACGTCGTAACTTCAGTGCCGCCGACCCATGGACCAATATTTACCAGTATTTGTGGCGATGGGGTTCTTACTATTCCGTCAGGCATCTACCGTGACACCGACGGCAATCAGTATGACTACCGTCTGATTGCCCTCCAGAAAGGCAGTAACCGTATCAATAACACCCACGACCAGCTGCGTTCTAACGGTTGTGTACAGGCTCATATTACAAAAGGACCTGACCTTCAATGCTGATTATACCCACGAAATACATAACTTAACGAGAAGGTATCGAACAAAAGCACTACGGTATGAACTGCGGGTACACGTCCAACCCATATTGTTACCATAAGTAACAGCGACGCTACACGCTGAACAGTAAGCGACGACCGCTGGACAGCCAATGCTTATGTTGACTATACGCACACCTTCGACAAGGTTCACAACCTGCACGCCATGGCAGGTATCAACGGAGAGCTACACAAGCGACTATTTCGCGTTCGTCGCAAGCAACCTCTACAACGAAGACTATCCTGAACTCAACTCGCTTTATGGCGATTTGACAAAGGCTACCATCACATCGGCAACGGTGACCGTCAAGTGCCGGCTTTTGGCTGCCTTAACTACGACTATAGGCATTTCACTCTGTTCGAACCGAACGGCCGTTAGCGACGGGCTCGTCACGCTTCCGTGCAGGCGACCGCTGGGCTTTCTTCCCAGTTTTCTCTGGGTTACCGCTCTCTGAAGAGCCTACTGGAAGGATTTGAAGAATATCGTATCGAATGGTAAGCCTCAGTTTCATACGGACAGATTGGTAATGAGGCTATTATGACAATATGTTCCTTCTCAACAGAGTGCTACTCAGATAGACATGGCTTAACGGTTGAACATCAAGCTCAATGGCTGGTATGCCAGACTGCAAACTCCTACCCTTACATGGGAACGTATTCAGACTTCAAACCTTGTATCGACTTAGGATTCCTGAATAACGAGCTGAATATGACCTTTGGAGCTTTACCGCGTTTAACAAAGGACATGCCGGCCCGGCCAGCTATTCTGTCGGCAGGGTGCCGTACCTTACACCAATAACGGACAGCTTGGCTCACGTGGCTGGGAGCTGTCTTGGCATGGCGTCATCAGTTTAATCAAGGATCGACAGCGTATGCCAACTTTCTATCGGCGACTCTCAAGAGTAGACCAAAATGGAACACCAGCAACAAGCTCCATAGGACATACCAATCGACGTTTCGTATGCGTATGAAGGCGAGACATGGGGCGATATGGGGCTTTGAAAACAGACCGCTATTTCACCGAGAATGACTTTAACGGCGCGATCGCCAGCGGCAAATGGATTTATAAAGCAGGCGTTGCTGACCAGACCACTATTCAGAACGACAACTTCGTTTTCGGTCCCGTGACATCAAATACAAGGACCTTAACGGCGACGGTAAGATTAATGGAGGAAAGGTACTTTGGAAGACCACGGAGATATTATAATGGTAACGTGTTACTGCCATGAGACAGCTTTCGCCTGTGTTGGCGGTAGCTGGAAAGGCTTTGATATTGACATCTCTTCCGTAGTGTAGGCAAGCGCAATATGTGACACTTTCTGCATTTAACTTCCTACTCTTAACCACCCTGACCTTGTGCATTGTACAAGAATCAAACCAAATACAACGTATATGACCCGGCTACTGGTGTCGTAAATATTAGCAAAAGCAACGATTATCCCCGCCTGCGGCCGTAACAACGTGGCTGGAAATGTACCTGCTCTGCAGCAGGTGGCAGTAGTCACAACCATTATCCACAGTCAAAACATTTTGACGATAGTCGTATCTGCGCCTGAAGGTCTCACTCTGCGTTATACTCTCCGGCAACAACTTACGCGTAAGGCATACATCCAGAACCTGAGAGTATACGCTAGCGGCAATAACCTGTTCTCCTGCACAAGGAAGCAAGAACTGCTCTATTGATCCGAAATCAATACCGCGAAGGCGTGGCCTACGGAGGCTGGGGACGTACACTTCTCCAATGCGCACCTGCACTTGGCATGCAGCTCACATTCTAATGATGTGTCCAACATTAAAACAAAAAGCAACATGAAAAATCAATTTTCTATGTGTCGCAGCGTCAGCATTACTGTTTAGCAGCCGCGATGACCTGCTGACAAGAACCCCCGCGACACCTTTTGTCAACAATCCTGCCTTTTGAGTAACAACAATCAGTGAAAGTTGGCAGTAATGGTTTACGAGTTCTATGGCGGCGCCAGCACTTTACTTCAATGCGCTGAACGACGACCGTGTTGAGCCTACGTTTGCCAACTGGTCATTTACTACCGTGCCGCAAAATCGGGCGCATGGTCGGGCCGTTTTCAGCAACATCCGTCGTATAAACTCAGCTTGACGGACTGAAAACGTCAACATTACCAGCTGCTCAGCGCAAAGCGTTATGAAGGCGGTCGTTAAAACCGCGCCTACGAATATGCTGAACTGACAAAAATGTACGGCGATGTACAGTGGGAAACAAGGCACCACTGACCTTAACGACGAAGCTGTTTACGGAGAACGTACCGATCAGGACGTCGTTATGGACTCGGTGCTGAACGATCTCAATTTTACTATCGACAAAACCTTGAAAGCAACACATCCGACAAAAACGCTGTGGACAAGGAGTTGCCTCGCCATTAAGAGCGATGCATGTCTGTACTTGGGAACCCATTCAAAATATCGCACCGAAAGCTGACAACTGGCATGTTGATTTAACGCTTGCAAACAAGTTCTTCAGGAGTGTGTCAATGCTCTGAGCAGCTGATGAACAGTGGAAAATTCTCTCGATCCATGGACTGTAGAGGAGGTAAGACCTATACCATCTTTTAACTCGATTAATATAGGTAACAACCGAGGTTATTTCTCACCGTAACTATGAGAAAGACCTCGTTATGCAGCTTCCTCTAAGCTCTGCTGATTACACAAGTGGTCTCGACCACAGAAGGGTACACCAAAGATGCTATCATCGCTTTCTTGTTCTTAGACGCAAGCCAAAGGCAACAAACCTCATTACCCAAGGACGATAAGGCTGTGCTTGATGCCAATGGTAACTCACTCGATTGCACACTTCCCGTGCTAACACGACGAGCGTTTGAGCCTGCTTTGTTGACCCAATTCTGGCTTTCAAAGACCGTGCGATTGGATCTCGCACGAGCTCACCAGACGGTCCTCTGCCCGCTGAAACGACACATCGTCGACGGGCTATACCATCGTGCCCGATAATCCACAGCTTCCGTTACACTATCGTACCAACACCAATACATCGTATATGGATGTTCCAATGTACCGGTATGCAACCATTTTACTGAACGAAGCTGGAGGCAAAGGCTGAATTAGGTACCATCACGCAGACCGATTTCGGACAAGACAATCAACCTGCTTCAGGCAACGCAGGCCTGCACAAACATGACTACTACAAGTCACTGACCCGCAAACAATGCAGTGTTAGCAACCTGATTTAGAAACACGCTAGTCGTCGCTGTGAGCCGATACTGCCAACGATTATCGCTGGCTGGATTTGGTGCGTTGGGCACCAGCCTCGACAAGCCTCGACAGCACATACTCTACCCCGATATTATCTTTGGTGCTAATCGTGACAAACGTTGGCGATGCTGACAAGAATGCGCTGTGATACCCGGAAAACGGTACCAGCGCAACACGTACCCGAGGCAAAGTATTATCACTATCCTTGTTCCCGCAAACGAGATAGAACTCGTTAAGAAGAGCGGCAAAGTGCGTGGACACAAAACCCTCGATCGTAATGCAGTGGGAAAAGCTCAGTGAGCCCGTCAGAATGGCTATAACCATAACGGCATAATGTGCTCCGACACTGCTACTCTATCTGCACATTACTGGTCGAATTACAAGCCGAGGCTTATGCACGGCTGTAGCAATCTCTGCCTCTAACTATGCAACATTCCTTACGCTGTATGACCAAATCTATTCCTTTGCAGCTCGTGCGCAGCTTTCATTATGGCAGCACCTGCTGAGCACAGACCCTCACTAAACAGGAAAGAACCGCCATCGTCGGCGCGCTCTGGGATCATTTACAAAGGTCTAAGATCCGACAAGATCGTTATTGATACTCCGTTAAGGTGGCCAACGACAGTTTGAAGATCTTAACAGTGCCTTGGAGGATATATCCATCAGGCAAGACAACGCAAACCGCACACTCCTCTACAATTCGATCGCTGCTTCCACCTCGACGTAAGCAAAAGAAGTCGCAGGTACCGGTAGTGATGCGTCGATATCGTTAATACCGAACCTTTATCGTACAAAGTCCGAACGCAGACCGTCTCGGCAATCCACGTCGGCAGCGCCTTTGGTAACCTCGAGCGACCGTCCTCATACACCACACGAGCTTTAGGACGGAGGCATATTGCCATGTGGCAGAGCCATGGGCAAATATTTCGAACTGGGAACAAACCGCTGGGAATGGCAGCGTGCACGCCTTTTGAGAGTGTTGGAAGACAAACTCACGCAGAGTTTTAGTATCGCATATGCCCTCCTTATCCCGATGCTTGAAAATGCAGGGCGCGCACGTCATGCGACGCCACGGGAGAGATACAAATCCCTGCCGAAGTAGTGGTTGACAACGACGAAAATGGCAAAATCGCTCTTATACAGAACAAAACGGAATAAAACGCACGGCAAGCGCATAGAAGGAACAGGTTTTGCCTATGCTCGCCACCAATATCAGGTGGGATTTTGAGGAACCATTTACAGAGGGAACATACCGCCAGCCACCACTGTGCGAAAAGGCTGCACAGGCCAGCACAATAACGTGGATACCATAAATTGGCAAGAACGCAGCTATGCTGTTTACGTTTCTGCAAGACAGTAGAAGGAAGTAATGACTGATGCCTATTACACCGCT
>BNJU01002032.1_pt1 | contig 40291 bp, 61 predicted proteins | sample 8539281 | NCBI WGS metagenome assembly BNJU01 (sample SAMD00202456, study PRJDB9452) | human saliva metagenome | isolation source: human saliva | place: Japan
GAGGGTTCAAGTCCCTCCAACCGCACTAAGCTGATTAAATAAGGGCTTACAGAATTACCTGTAAGCCCTTATTTTTGTTTGACATCATAATGTCTTGCGTGGCTTGACATCATTTTGACATCAGAATATTTTAGAAATACGTTCCACGATGTCATCTTCCATTTTAGGTGTCACATGTGAGTAGGTATCCATCGTTTCTTGGAATGAAGCATGCCCTAGACGTTCTTGTATGGCTTTCATATTGGCCCCATTTTCGATGAGAAGGGTGGCGTGGGTATGTCTAGTACCATGCATAGTAAAAGATGGCTTACCGATTAAATTGGCATACTTCTTACATAACTTACTGACTTCATCAGGACAGCGAGGAGCGCCTTTTATACCAGGGAATACAAGGTTGTTATTAATCCAATTCATGGTTTTAATTCTGCGCTTGTCTATGACTGTTTTATGCTTCATAAGCTCCTGGAGTGTTTCCGTATCAATGGCAATTATCCGTTTTGAGGAGGTTGTCTTAGTTGTATTGGATATAACTGCTGTAGATCCGATTTTGAGGGCCGTTTGTGAAATGGATATAGTCGATTTCTTGAAATCGACGTCAGACCATCTTAGGCCTAATAATTCAGACCGCCGCATGCCTGTTGCAAATGCTAATTTAAAGAGTACATGATGTTCTACATTAGAGATATTGGATAAGAAGTCTTTTACTTCATCTGCAGATAGCGTTACCATATGTCGAACCTTAACCTGCTTTGGTCGGTCTATGTTTTTCATATAGTTTTTAGGGATGATGTCATCTTTTACCGCCTGTTCTAATATGGAGCCTAAAATTGTCATGGTGTAGGATATAGTCCTTGATGACAATCCATCCATTGATTCAAATACATACCGTAATGTATTAGGTTTAATTTCGGCTAACTTCACACCACCGATTTTATCTCTTATGTAACGATTAATAATACCAGTATAACTTTGATAGGTGGCAGGCGTTATAGTCTTTTCCTTTAATTGTAACCATATATTAATCCAGGTGTTTAATGAAATAGTATCGTCGAAATTAGCACATGCTTGATTTGTATTTATGTATTTCTCCATGGCTTCTATGGCCGCTTTCCTGGTGGTGCCATAAAAGAATTTACGCTTACCGTTGATGGTTTTCGATACCTGGTATCGTCCATCAGCTCTCTTTTTTGCCATAAAAATAACCTCCTAGGCCTAAATTTGGGTATAATAAATAAGCCTTAGAGGTTTTGTGGTATAATGTTATTGGAGTAAAAATGAAGTACCTTTTCTCTAAGGCTAGGTATGTAGTTTTTAGTAGTCCCCACTGCGGTGGGGGCTTATTTTTTTACCTAAAATACAGAGTCTAGTACATTGTCATACCAGTGCTTTTTCTTTTCCTTTTTAGGTGGTTCTTGTTGAACCTCTTCAGAAGTTCGGTGTATTTCACTATCAGCTTGCCATTTTGCCAACGCGTTCTTAGTACCTTCATCGACTTTGTGTAAATCGTCCGCCTGTTCTTTTGTCATACTGATAGTACGTTCAAGATATTCCTGCTCATCTAGTAATTCGGTGCTCCCATCATCGTAATGTACTAGTACCTTAGGGCCGTCTAAGGCCTTAAATTCATCGTGAGATACCTCAGTTCTAGCTAGCCCCGTAACCGTAACTAAGGCAAGCATAGTAGTAATTAATAAAGTCTTTTTCATGTTAACATCTCCCTTTTTTTATAATACTGATACGTAATGGTGGTAGAAATCTATGTTCTCCAACTCCGCATCATCGATGCTTGTCCGACGGACCATTTGCTCAACTAGATTGACGTGTTGGTCTAAATAGAAGTCGTCGTTAATAATATGCATTAATTCATGCTTAATTTCCTCTCTCATGCGATCATGAGGGAGGTTTTTATTTATGTAGATGTTATGAGTATCTACATCCTCACATTCCTCTGACACAGCATTGGCATGTGGCAAGTCGCAGTAAATCAAATTTACAACCAACGATAACACTCTCCCTTGTGTATTTACTTATGTTTTAGTTTTAGCAGTTCTATATATTCAACCGCTTTCTCCATGTCCTCTTTAGACATGTCTTTTGCAGCAGAGAAGAGCATGCGTGCACCTGGTCTAGTCCGTAAGTACTCCGCGAACTCTGCTGCTTCAGAGTTTGTGTAGTACCCTTTGGTTTCACTAGGGATGGTTATTTCCTCACCAATTTCTGCTAACTCATCAGGCTTTATATTTAAGCCTTTACAAATTTTTATTATGTTATCAATGGAAGCGCCGACGACATTTCTTAATATAGAAAATAATGTGGAAGGGGGCATACCTATTTTAGCTGCAAATTCACGCTGAGTGCCTTGTTCTTTTATTTTCTCTTTTAAATAATCTTCTCGCGTCATTTTAGAAACTCCTATTTAAATAACCTATATCTGTATAATACCAATTAATGTTCGAAATATCAATATATAAAACCGAAATTTCAAACATTAAATATATTTAAACGAAATTTCAATATAAATTTATTTGACTTGCACGAAATATAAAGCTACAATTAAGCTCATAAAGATGAACGAAATATCGTACATCTGATATTAAAAAAATTATATCTATATGTTGGGAGGTGAATTTATGTACCCAAACCTTAATGCGGAAAATGGCCAGACAGGGGTGGACTCGAAAAAGACTTAGCGAATAAAAACAGGGATTAGATATCAAACATTGAATGAAAAAGCTAAATGGTAAGCGTCCTTTTACATTCCCTGAAACGGTCAAAATAAAAAAAGGCTTTATCCACAGACCTTTCTCTTGAACAAATTTTTTTAATCTAACTGTCCGAAATATAAAGCAAGTGGATAACAATAGAAGGAGATTCTCATGACAAAAAATACAATACTGAATACTGATATGTTTACAAAAATCGTTATAAAAAACGAAGATGACGATACAGTAGTCGCCGTTATTACTGCTGATGATATTGAACCGGCGCCACATTATATTGCTGTATTAACTCCTAAGTATAAGTAGCCTTTTAGTGAATGAAATATTAATAAGGAGGGCTCAATGGATAGAAGCAAGCTATGTATCACTGTGGATGAAGCTGCAGAGATGGCTAGTGTAGCACCTGCAGTGATTCGCCAATGGGCGGAAGACTTTGATTTTCCGTCCATGAAAATCGGACAGCGTGGCGGTAAACGCTTAATTCATTTAGATTCGTTTAATGCCTGGTTAGCTAAACGATGTCAGGCAAGAATAGGAGAGTGAACGATGAATAAACTTATCATGATAGCGTCCCTTATAATGTTCGGGTTGCTAGAGGGTTCAGATGTACAAGGCTTCGTCATACCTGATCTAGTAATGGTCATAGGACTATTATGGGCGAGTGCCATGTTGCTATATGTAGTTAAACATGGAGGTGAATAATGGAAACATTAATACAAGCATTATTTTTGGCTGTATTCATGCTGGTTAGTTGCATGGTGTTTGTTTCTCTGTTTGTATTGATGCCCTTTTGGTTCTAGGAGGTGATATATGAAGCGTGTTAATTGTTCAAAATGTGGCGTACGGATTATCCCATATACCTATAGCTATATATTTGATGAAGCAAATCGAAAAGCTATTAGGGTGTGTAAGAGATGCCATGACGAGCACATTAAAAATAAATGTAAAAAAGCCCGTACTCACGGCAATGAGATACGAGCTCTAGTTAAATAACCAAGTTAATTGTAACACATTAAGTCGTTACTAAAAAGGAGGTATCATGCCTGAACTTGTAGCAAATAAAAAATCAAAACCAGCTATAAATACATTTGATTTTAGCTTTTTTGAAAAACATAACGGTAAACATGATAGAGCTATGAAAGTTGCTATTGTTACATGTAAGAGCTATATCAAATTATCAATGATGGCCTATCGGAAAATTAAAGGCCCAGAGTATTTCAAGGTCGGCATTGATATTAATAACAGAGTAATATGTGTGTCCCCCGCAGTGGATACCGAACCATTTGTGATTAAACCGACGGCGAGTCAGATTGAACGTAGATGCATTTTTATCACTCAAAAACGAGCTGTCATTGATAAGTTGATAAAACTAGGGATGCCAAAAGTTATAGAAGGGCAACTAGTTGATGGAGAACTAATATTTCAATTCTAAAGGAGATTAAATCATGGAAAACCAAAATATCTTAACTATTAAATTCAATACATTGGACGATTTAGCAGTGCAAGTAGCAGATTGGAACGAACGATTAAATCATCAATGCCAAGGCCAATGTATGTCGGAAAAGCCAACTATTAAAGTAACGTCAGGCACTAGTCTTGAACTAGCAGAAAGTAAACTCGAGGATACATTCAAGAAAGCAATTCAAAAGGGGAGTAAGAAGATTGCAGAAGGTATAAATCAACTTGAAGCTGAAGGATGTAAGGTGAAAATCTTAGAAAATGAAGTGACAGCGCCTGCAGACGATGTTCCTGTAACAGATTTCGAAGGTAAGCCAACAAACTAAAAAAGAAGAAAAGGTTGAGCCGGTAACAGAATCGGTTGTAGAACCTGCTCCTGCTGAAACACCAACTGAGGAACCAGCTGCTATTGAAACGCCGGAACAGGATGCAGCATTAGATGTAACTACTGAACCAGTTGATAAAAAAGCATTCTATAAAGAATTCCGCGAATGGATGGGCGAAGATGGGGTAAAAGCAAAAAAAGCGCTTGCAATTTTTAGCAAGCATGGTGTGGCTCGTCCATCCAGCGACTCATTAACAGATGATCTTATCACCGATTTAAAATCCATCATGGCAGAGAAGGAGGCTTAAATATGTCTAAGCAACAATTCAAAGCACAAGCTGATATCTGTAAAAAGGCGCTAGATACATTACATAAAGCAATTGAACTTGACCCTCTTAATACCGAAGAATACGAAGCTGGTATCGCGTATACCGAGGGTGTCATGAAAGCATCCAATGCTATTGTAAAGGCTTGTGAAATCGTAGAACCTACTAAAAAGCAAAAGGAAGAGCCTAAAACGGAGGAAGCTGAAACTAAAAGCAAGAAAGCAAAGACTACGGCTAAAAAGTCTAAACCTAAAGAAGAACCAAAGCCCGTGATAGAAGTAGAGCCTGCACCTGTTGAAGAGAAGGAAGCAGAAGACCTATTCGCTATGTTTGGTGATTAAAGGGGGTATTCACTGTGGAGATTATATCCAGTACCTATATTCACAAAATGTTCGATAGCGTAATCCTAGAGGCTCCTTACGGTGCGGAATATACAACTATACACCATATCGATTGTGGATTTACGTTTGGAGGTAGCTGGCAACGTAAATATTCATATCAGAATGGATATGTTACCGGTTCAAAATACTATACCTGTCCAAATTGTCGAGCTTCTTCTAATCCGTACGATCATAAAATTTACTTCTCTATAAATGATGAGAGCGTATATCCTGTATCGGCTTATGTCGAGGTTATCAATTATAAGCATTTCCTGGATTTGAAGATTCGATATCAAGCTATCCAGCTTTCTTTGATGGCAAAAAAAATGACTTAGGGATGTGTACAGAAACATTACGATTCGACTTCAAGAAACGTAAGGCAACATTTATTGATAGATTTAGAATCCATCATGAATTGACTGTTGACTATATTCGTGAGAACGAGATCATGCCGGTACTGAAATTCTTTGGCGATTCATACGCCATGACAGACTTTAACCGGAAGTATTTAAACAAAACATTCAAGGCGTTACGGCTAATGTTTGAAAAACGATTGAAGGACACTTACGGATATGGAACAAAGGATGTATATGTAGCACCAGGCGCTACGGAAGAAAACGGCTACCATTTTACGATGCTGCTCAATATGATTCTGAAGCTATCGGCACCTGATATGCCAAGCATTGTTAGCTTAATGAAACAATACGTGTATTGGACCAATGCTTACTGCTTGTATCGATATACAAATATCCCTTTTGAAGATGATGTGCTAGTAGCTACAAGAAAGGGTGTGAACTTTCAAGCAGCGCTTAGACAATCATATAATGCTCCTAATAGTAGAGCCTTGCGAAAGCGTATGGTTGATGACCCGTTAAGCGTATACATGTCAGATGTATTAAATCTATTTAGTGATGAAAATTGCAGGCGCACTATTCTTACATTAAAGCGTACTAGAGCTGATGGCACAGATCCATATTTTAGCAAAGCTCATAATGCTAATGATGTACGTAAGGCGATGAGGCTAAAGCCCACATGCAATGTTTATGTGGCAACAACTAATTAACCGGTGCGGTGAACCTACTATATTACGTTGGCTATTAGGTGAGGACATTCGTGTTATAGAAGATTGTGTGGATATGCACGCAAAACTCGAGCCAAAATACCAAGAGGCATTATGGAAGAAACGATTCAAGTTGAAGAACTTCCATGACGAAGTAATCAACATATTCAACAAGCAGGAATATGGAGATGTAATATTGCCTGCTCAACCTCAATTACAAGCTGATATGAATGGCATGCACTTTATGGTGCCAAAAACTGCAGCTGATTTAATGACATATGGAAAGCGATTGAAGAACTGTGTAGGTTCATATCGTGACCGTGTTATTCAAGGGCAAGCAGCAATTGTGGTTGTCACGGATGATGACATGAATCCTATTGCATGCCTAGAGTTAGCCACTGGTAATAAGGTTAAAAAGGGTCAACCTAAATTTAATCATCTAGTGCAAGCTAAGTTATTCGCGAATGTACAACTAAAAAAAGACAATAAAATTCACTCTACAGTAATGAAATGGGCCAATCGGTTAAAGATTGAACCTCACACTATTGATGTGGACGCTAATGTTGTATAGGAGATCACTATGAAACTCACAAAATTAGAATTACTAAATTTTAAAGGCTTGAAAGCCTTTACTATAAATTTCAACGGTGATGTTATTATCCGTGGGGATAATGCTACCGGCAAGACGACTGTATTTGACTCCGTATGTTGGTTGCTATTTGGCAAAGATAGCCTGGATAGAGCTGATTTTGAAATCAAAACATTGGATGGTGGTGAACCTATCCATAAAGTCAATCACGAAGTAACAGGAACCTTTACATTAGATGAAGGTGGTACTGTTGAGCTTAAACGCGTCTATCGTGAAAAGTATTCATCCCCTCGTGGTGGTGAAGTCACTATGACAGGTCATACGACAGACTACTTTGTTGATGGCGTTCCTAAAAAAGAAAAGGAATATAAGGAAATTGTAAATTCATTAGTTGATGAAAATATTTTCAAATTAATTACTAATCCGTTGTATTTCAACGAAACATATTCCTGGCAGAACCGCAGAAAGCTATTACTTGAGATGTGCGGAGATATATCAGATGAGGATGTTATTGCAGAATATAGTGAGCTAAAAGCATTGACTGATATCTTATCAGGCCATAGTGTAGACGATCATCGAAAGGTAGTAGCGGCTAAGAAAGCCGCCATCAATAAAGAGCTGGATATGATTCCAGTTCGAATTGATGAGGCCTTGCGCGGTAAACCTACCATTGATACTCCTCGAGACGTTCTTATTCAGGAGATTAGCTTAGCAACTACAACGCTAGAAACTCTAGAGGCAGACAAAGCATTATTAGTGAATGGACATGCGGTTGTTGATACTAGAGCGGAGCTTAGAGATGTACAACGTCGATTGATGGCTCGTGAAAGTGAACTGCAGATGGAATATAAAAACAATCTGCATTGAAGTCGAATGAATACGATATGGTTGTATCTGAACTTAACAATCTATCTTCTAAGGTTGAGAGCACCAAGCGTCGCCTCGATACATCAAATAGGGATATTCAGCTTATTGAAAACGTTATTAACGATTTGATGCATCAACGTCAAAAGGTCAACGAGGATGCATTTGTAATGGATATCGATGAGGCTTGCCCGACCTGCGGACAAAAACTTCCTGCAGAGCAAATTCAAGCAGCACGTGAAAAAGCTGAAACGAAGTTTAACCTTAGAAAATCTAAGAAATTAGAAGAACTTAATCAGTCCATTGAACTAAAACAACAAGACATCGAGAATATAAAAAAACGAGATGCTGGCTTAGAGCCTATTGAAACATTAGAAGCTCTTATTAAGGCGAAAGAACTTGTCAAACAAACCATAACTGATGAGATTGGACAGCTAACAGCTCCAGTGCTTGATGATGATTCTATATATGCTGATTTAAAAGCAGAAGAGTTTATGCTGCAGATGAAACTCGATGAATCTAATACAGATCACTCTGAAGAAATTGCAGACATAGACAAACGTATTGCTACAACGAAAGAACACCGATTTAACCTTGAAACTGAATTGAATAAATACGAAGAGGCTAAACGGATTGATACTCGTGTAGCGGAACTAGAAACACAACAGGCTGAATTAGCAACGGAAATCAAAGTTGGATGAGGCAGCATATCTGATGGATGAGTTTATCAAAGCTAAGGTCAATATGCTAGAGGATGTTATTAACTCGAGATTCAAACTAGCACGATTCAAGATGTTTAACGTTATGTTGAATGGCAATGTTGAGGAATGTTGCGAAACTACCTATAAAGGTGTTCCGTATCGTAGCATGAATAACGCTGCACGTATTAATGTAGGCCTTGATATCATCAACGCATTAACTAGCTATTTCAAAGTGAATGCTCCGGTGTTTATTGATAATGCTGAAGCGGTGACTGAGTTTGTTCCTGTAAATAGTCAAACAATTAAGCTCATTGTTGATGAATCAGAACCACAATTAGTGGTTAAGGAGGTGTAGATATGGACGAATTGCAAGTTTTCAATAACATTTCTTTTGGGCAAGTTAGAGTCCAGGAGTTAGACAATGAAGTATGGTTTGTAGCAAAAGATGTATGCGAATGTTTAGGGATTAATGATACGTCTAAAGCTGTAGGGCGTTTAGATGAAGATGAAAAGGGTACGAATTCAATTCCTACCCCTGGAGGCAATCAGAATTTATTGACTGTAAATGAATATGGGTTATATAGCCTGGTGCTTTCAAGTCGAAAACCTGAAGCCAAAGAATTTAAGCGTTGGATTACGCATGATGTAATCCCAGCTATTAGAAAAACCGGTTCTTATTCTATGGTGATTCCGCAGACATTGCCTGAAGCCCTTAGAGCATATGCTGACGAGGTAGAATCACATAATGCAACGAAAGCAATTGTAGCACAACAAGAACAGCAGATTGCGGAGTTTAAACCGGTTAAGGATTACGTAGATAAAATTCTCTCAAGTAAATCCTGTTTAGCGATTACTCAAATTGCAGCTGACTATGGCCTTAGTGCTCAAGAGTTAAATAAAATTTTGCATGAAGCTGGGCTACAACGTAAGGTCGGTGATCAATGGATTCTGTACAAGCAACATATGGCGAAAGGTTTTACTAAATCGGAAACCTTTACATTCTGCAGAAGTGATGGTCGCTTAGATTCAAAAATCACAACTAAGTGGACACAAAAAGGCCGCTTAGAAATTCATAGTATTTTAACTAAATTAAACATTCACGCTGTATGTGAAGACGTAGCATAGGAGGCACACAATGGCAAATGAAGTAGTAACAAGAAGCAATACTAATCTACCTGGTTTTCAATCTGCAGAGGGGTTTGAATTGCTACAACGGCAAGCGAAAATGTTTACACATTCCACGCTAGTTCCACAACAATTCCAAGGGGAACAGAATATGGGGAACGCTATTATCGCCTTGGAAATGGCAACGCGAATGAATGCTAGCCCATTAATGGTGATGCAAAACTTATATATCGTATATGGCAATCCTGGTTGGTCCTCTAAATTTTTAATTGCAACGTTTAATCAATGTGGGCGGTTTGAAGCTATTAAATATAGACCAACTGGAGAAAGAGGAACCGATAGCCAAGGTATTGTCGCTTATACTCGAGAAAAAGGGAGTGACGAAATCATAGCAGGCCCAGAAGTAACTATCGCACTAGCCAAGCAAGAAGGTTGGTACGATAAAAAAGGTAGTAAATGGAAAACAATGCCAGACCAAATGTTACGCTACAGGGCTGCAGCATGGTTGATTAGAACTACAGCTCCAGAAATTAGTATGGGACTACAGACTGCAGATGAAATAATCGATGTTGAAGGCAAGGTTGTTGATACTGCAGATGTAGTTGCAGAAACAATAGAAAAGAATGCTAATAGCGAAGTAATCGATATTGAGCCTACTCCTACAAGTGAATTCGTAGATCCTGAAACAGGCGAAGTCGTCAATATGTTTGGTGATTAATTGTGATTAGTATTCAAGCATTCGGTAGTAGCTCAAAAGGGAACTGCTACCGAATTAAAACCTCAACTAATGGGGATGAATTATTACTAGATGCAGGATTAGCATTTAAAGATATACAGCGTTATTGTCGGTTTAATTTTGTGCATCTATGCGGCGTATTAGTGACTCATCAACATGGAGACCATTGCAAGGCTGTTCCTGATTTATTAAAACTCGGACATCGCGTGTACATGCTAAAAGATACAGCTGAGGCTATCTATGTTGCCGGACATCATAAAGTGGTCTATATAACGCCTAAGATTCAATTTTCTGTTGGTAATTTTACTATACTACCATTTGAATTAGAGCATGATGTTCCGAATATTGGGTTTTTAATTACTGATGGGGAAGAGAAACTCTTATATATTACCGACACCTATTATTGTCGGTACACATTCAAAGATGTGAATCACATTATGGTCGAGTGTAATCATTCATATGAAATCCTAAACCAACGCGTTGACGATGGATGCCTGCATGAGAAACGCATGGAACGATTAATTCAATCCCATTTTTCGTTAGAGAATGTTATTAAATTTCTAAAGTCTATGGACCTTACTAAGTGCCAGGACATTCGACTGCTTCATTTATCCGATGAAAACTCTGATGCAACTATGTTTAAACAAGCTGTTGAAGCTGCTACCGGTAAATATGTAGTCGTAGAACAAGAAAGGAGTCCATTATGATTGTTAAATCTATTCAAATTACAGATAACGATATCAATATCGCCTATCAGAAACCATCTGCTACAGGCTTGACAGATGTCTTTACCATCAAGTCTAAAGATGATCCACGACCTGAACTTATGCAAGCATTCAGTCGACTACAGGCTATTATGAAAAAGAACTTTGAATTCTTGGAAGAGTTTAACATCCCGTTTGTCGTAAGACAATTCAAGTTTAAATACGGCGTTATCGAGGACGTGGTGGAGAAAGTCAGCGTTGAAGGCATTATACAAGATGCCAACTCTACTGATGAACTGAAATTCAAGACCGATTGGTTGTCGGTAGAGTATGCAGACCGTACATTCGCTATTTCAGTACAAGACTTGATTGATGAGTGTGTAAGGTTTATTGCTGGTAAACGTGCACAAGGGGCTTTATTTGCAGACGAGGAATGATGATTTATGGCAAAAGACCAATCCTATTATTTTAGCCATGATGTTACAGCGAGCAGTGATCCCAAGATAGTGGCGATGATATCTGAATATGGAATGATCGCGTATGCATGGTGGTGGATTATTCTTGAAAAGCTAGCATCATATGAAGATTACAAACTGCCATTAAAAAGATATACATTTCTTGCTCTTGATAATGAGTTAGGAGTAAAAAATGAAGAAAATTCAACATGTGTTGAACATGTGTTCAAACAAAACGAACATGTACTTGAACAAAATGAGTTATGTTCAATGTGTTCATTTTTGTTCGTAAATTCATTGATTTCAGACTATGAATTATTGGCTTGTGATGATGAATATTTTTGGTCTCCGAGTTTAACACGACGCCTTGAGTTTAGAAAAGTTAAAAACGAAGAACTCCGCGAAAAACGTAGGCTCGCAGGCATTAAGAGCGGAGAGGCCAGACGTAAAAACGAACAAAAACGAACACGTGTTCAACAAGAACGAACACATGTTGAGCAAAACGAACTAATAAAAGAAAAGAAAATAAAAGAAAATAATATAGAGAGAGATACGCGCGCACGTGAAGATGAAAATCCTTTATCTATGTTTGACGATGATGAAGTAAAAAATAAACCCATTTACGATTTGTACATGAAAGCAATCGGAGATGTATCACCTGTCATTAAAGACCGATTAGATGATCTGGTTGAGTCTTATGGGAAGGAACGAGTTATTGTTGCTATCAATACCACAGCGGATAACGGAGGTAATAGCATCAAGTATGTTGAAACTGTCACGGCAGGAAATCTAAAGAAGGAGGTGCAAAAAGATTTTGGAACAAGTAAACATCACGGAAATGCTAGAAACGTTTCTCGAAAAAAGGAAGAAGTCGACTGGCAAGCAGAATACGAGCGAGTCCATGGTAAAGGATGAGTTCTTTTATCCTGTGTATGATAAGCCTGTAGTGATTAAGGAGAATGTTAATGGAGCCTATGCTGCTGTTGGTATCCCTCGGAGATATTATGATATGGATTTTGGATGGTTACGTAAACATGGTAACTTTCCTAAAGAGAATTCTGAAGCATATGCTGTAGTGAAACAGTATGTAGATAATCTAGAGGCAAATCTTAAAAGTGGCAGAGGATTGATTTTAAGGGGCCCTGCTGGCACTGGAAAGACTTCAATAGCAGTTAGTATTCTGAAAGAGGTTCTAGCGCTAAATCGGGGCTGTATGATGATTTCTATGCCTAGTCTATTGGACATTATGCTCACCTTATCTAAGGGTGATAGAGTTGCGTTTCTAAATTATGAACAAAAGCTCAGGAATATTCCGCTATTGTTGTTAGATGATTTTGGAGCGGAGTATTCTAAATCTGATTGGGTGCACACAAAAGTTGAAAGCATTATTATTGGCCGATACCATGATATGAAGCCAGTTATACTGACAACTAATTATAATAACGACCAAACAAAAAATCATTATAGCGAACGAGTGATTGATAGATTACGTGGCAAAGATTATGAAGAGGCTATATTTTGGGGAGACTCACACCGATGAAGATTATCCTACGTTGTCAGTTTCGGTTTAGGAAGAAAACTCACGACAGATTCCCGACGTTGAACGAGTACATTGATTGTGAACGTGGTTCGACTATAGCTGCCGCTGCTATGAAAAAGAAATGCACAGAGCAGGTCAAAGAACAATGTCTATCACAACAGATAGAATCGGTTAAGGGTAAAGTAGACCTGTTATTTGAATGGCACTCATCAACCAGGCATGATCCTGATAACGTGGCATTCGCCAAAAAGTTTATTCTTGATGGGTTGCAGCTGGCAGGTGTGCTAGAAAACGACAATAGAAAGTTCATAGGCACGATGGCAGATGAAATTATAACTGATACAGAGAATTATGTAATCCTGCACATATCGGAGTGTATGAGTATATTCCTGTAAAGAGTGTTATTAAAGCGAGGTATTATGAAGAAAAAGCTTGTATATGTGGCTCATCCATATGGTGGCAAGAAGAGCAATAAAGAAAAAATAGACAAAATCATGCAAGAACTGGTGATGGTTGATATTACACATGACTATGTATCACCTATCCATAATTATGGGTTCATGTACTTAACTGGAGACCAATATCAATTTGGCTTAGGGATATGTTTAGGCCTACTCAATCATTGTGATGTACTGGTCTTGTGTGATGGCTGGGAGACTAGCCGAGGTTGTAAAGGCGAATATGAATACGCCAAGAAACATGGCATTGCTACATTTGTGTTAAGCGAATGGAAAGCAATGAACATGATTTAATTATTGTTAGATGCTTCTTATGAAGTTGGTATAAACACAATTCGGACTAAACTACAAAATTATAAGGGGGAGATGTATTTGAATGAATACGAAATAGAAAAAATCACTAGGTTGGCCACTGAGGTGGCCACAAAAACCTACTATGAATTAGCCAAGCAAGAAAATGCACAGTTAGGTCGTAAACTTCGACACAACACGATCAAGCTGCTTAAGCATTATAGTCAATTACAGTCATACGTAGACAATGCTATCACGGATTCGACACAAGCCGAGGATATATGGCTCAATGAACTGTTAATGGATATGTTTGACGATAAGAGCGTTGTAAAAGTTAATGCGATTGTTAAAAGCAAAGAAAAAACAGCATTGATGATGAGGCATGTGAATAATATGCTCGACATCTATGCTGAGAAGTGTAGCGCAAAACAATTTAAGTATTGTGAGTGCATGCGCAGGTATTATATTGATGGAGAAACATTAGAAGAGATTGCAGAATCATTTCCTGAAAAACCTGATGTACGGACTATCAAACGTTATATTGCAAGAGGAATTGAAGAGTTATCAGTTTTGCTATGGGGTGTTATTGGTCTGAACACAAAGCTAGCCTGAAAATTGTCCCAAAACTGTCCTAGACCTGTCCTTCTTGACAGTTTATAATGATAGTGTGAGTTAATAGGGAAACGATTAATCTCTCTCGACACAGTGAATACCTAGAACACAAAAGCGAAAAAGCCCCTGCTTCGGCAAGGGCTTTTTGCTATAGGGTAGCTAATCCTATAAGACAGTGCGATCGCAACAGGATGCAAGTTAATGGCAAGTTATATACTAAACGTAAATAACAAACGCGCGTTTACCGTAGTCACGAGCATAACGGCGTTTACCAGTCTTAGGGTCTGTTACATATGCAACAAATTTCTTTGTGCCACGTTTAGACCCGCTTTGAGATGTATTAGACATATTAGCTTTTCCTTTCATAAATTTCTCTGAAGAGATTTATGGCGGGCCCGCACTATTTATATTATAACCATTATTTATTGATTAAACCAGTATTGAGATGTAAATGAAAAAGACCCCGGAATCCGGGGTCTTTTTTTCATAGACGGAACAAGTAAACTTGTTTTGAAATAAAAATGAGTTGTAGCTAATAACTCAAAGCATCCCTTATACGTCTAAACATCTCACTAACATAATATCACTAAAATATAAAAAAATCAATCGTGGGATTGCGGAAAAGTTTACTTTTATTTTTATAAATAAAAAAATAGAACGAATATTCCATACTAGATATTGTTTTTTTATAAAACAATATAACAATATATAGTATATTATGATGATAAAATCGAATATGGTTATGCAAAAGAAGAATGGAACGAGGTGAATACGATTGACAGATGTATATTGTGAAAAGAGACGATGCCTCAATAATGTAAAAGGTTGGTGTAAGGCCAATGGAATTCATATAGATCATATGTGCAAATCGTATGCACCATCACATTCGTTAGTAAAGACAAAAACCGCAAAGGTTCATAAGGAGTGCGGTAAATATAAGCAAAATAAAGGAGTGCTGAAATAATGGCAGATAACATTATGATCCATTGCGCGTATACAGATTTAGTAGATATTACCTCTGTAGTTCCAAACCCTAGAAATCCTAACCACCATAGTGATAAACAACTAGAACTGTTAGCAAAAGTGATAAAAGCACAAGGTTGGCGAGCTCCGATTACGGTGAGTAACCGTTCAGGGTTCATTGTAAGAGGCCATGGGCGGTTAATGGCTGCACAATTATTGGGCCTAGATACTGTTCCAATTGACCGGCAGGATTATGAAAGCGAAGCTGCAGAGTATGCAGACCTGATTGCAGATAATAGAATCGCTGAACTATCAGATATCGATAACACATTATTAGGAGAGTTATTAGCTGATACGGGAGATTTTGCTGAGTTCACAGGTTATTCTGACGATGATATAGCTAGCCTATTAAACCAGGTAATGGCAGATGAAGTTCATGAGGATGATTTTGATGCAGAAGAAGCCATCAAATCAATTAAAGAACCTATGACAAAGTTCGGTGATGTATGGATGCTAGGTGAGCATATGTTATTGTGTGGCGACTCAACAAAGACAGAATCTCTTGATTGTCTACTGGGGGGGGACGTTGTTGATATGGTATTTACAGACCCACCGTATAACGTGGCCTATGAGGGAGGTACAAAGGAAGCCCTTACCATTCAAAACGATAATATGTCAGATGCTGAATTTGATATATTTCTTGATGATGTATTCGCTTTGGTTAACAAAGCATTGAAACCTGGTGGCGCGTTTTATATCTGCCATTCTGATAGCTGTGGAGGTCAATTCAGGCGTGCAATTCGTGATAATGATTTACTTATCAAACAATGTCTGATTTGGGTTAAGAATACATTTGTAATGGGGCGTCAAGATTACCAGTGGAAACATGAACCAATTCTATATGGATGGAAACCTGGTGCTAGTCATAAGTTTTATGGTGGTAGAAAACAATCTACTGTGATTGATGATAATCTTCCTCTTGAAATCGAAAAAGATGGAGATGACTATATTCTTCATTTTTCTAATGAAACAGACCATATTGTAGTAAGAGTGCCTGGCTATGAAATAGAAGTTAATAATGGCATTGAATGTGATTCTATATGGCGCTTTAATAAGCCATTAAGAAATGGCGAACATCCAACGATGAAACCGATTGCATTATGTGCACAGGGGATTAAGAACTCATCCAAACATGGAGAACTTGTATTCGAACCGTTTGGTGGTTCAGGTTCTACATTGATTGCCTGCGAACAAACAAAGCGTAGATGTAGATGCATCGAATTAGACCCTAAATACTGTGATGTGATAGTAAAACGATATATCGAATTTATTGGAAGTAATAAAAATGTATATGTGATTAGAAATGGGCAACGCTTAGAATTTTCTGAGGTTGCCCAATAGTTTTTGTAAACAACATGAATTGAGTGAGGTGGTGCTGCCATGTGACGACACATCAGCAAGCGCACAAGGACTACCTAAACGGCATGAAGTATAAGGATATTGCCGAGAAGTATGGGGTGTCATTGGCGACTGTTAAATCGTGGAAGACACGCTATGGGTGGTTCCGCGATACATCAAAAAAAAGTATGCATACAAAAAATAAAAGTACGCATACTAGAAAACGAGGGGGCCAACCTGGTAATCATAATGCATTATACAATGCTGGTGGTGCGCCTAAACAAAATCAAAATGCTGTTAAGCACGGCTTGCTAGCAAAATATTTACCAAAAGAAACTTTAGACATTGTTATGGAAGTCGAAGAATCAAGCCCCATTGATATTCTATATATGAACATAAAAGTTCAATTTGCACGTATTATCAGAGCGCAAAAGCTGATGTATGTTGAGGGAATAGAAGACCATACACGGGTCACTGAAAACAGGACAGAGGTTACTATTGACCCAGCTAAAGGAACCAGTCGCTCTGTTACTAAAACAGATAAGGTCATTTCTTCGGTGGATAAAGAAGTAGTATTTATGAAGGCTCAATCAGTGGCAATGGCCACTTTAACTAAAATGATTCAGGAATATGACGATTTATGCCGAGGTGAATTAGCTACTGAAGAGCAAAAGGCTCGTATTGCTAAACTCAAAAATGAAGTGGCTGTTATTAAGCAGCAAAACGAGGACAATAAAACGCTCGTTCCTATTATCATAGGCGGTGATGAAATTGAAGATTAAAGATAATCAAGTAGTAGTTCATCTCCCTAGTATAGTAGGCAAGCATTATGGTGAGTTTGGCGATTTAAAGGCCGCTATAAAGCTGTTAAAGGAAGTCGTGCAAGTAAGAAATCTTCAACGCAATCACTCAAGGTTATTACTGAAATCATTGAAAACCCTAATGTTAATTGGCTTGTTGTTCGTAAAGTTGAACGCACATTGCGTGATAGCTGTTATGCACAGCTCAAATGGGCTATCCACCGACTAAAGGTGGATAACTTTTTCAAATGTAGTACATCACCACTTGAAATCACCTACAAGCCGACTGGACAAAAAATATTGTTCCGTGGCCTTGATGATCCGTTAAAAGTTACGTCCATTACTGTTGAAGTGGGTTCATTGTGTAGGTTATGGATAGAGGAAGCATACGAAATTACATCGGAGGACGCGTTTGACCGACTAGATGAAAGTATTCGTGGCCAGTTACCTAAAGGCATGTATCATCAAGTCGTGTTAACCTTTAACCCCTGGTCTGATAGACACTGGTTAAAAAAACGATTCTTTGATGAGCCTAGTCCAAATGTGTTGGCTTTGACCACTAATTACATGTGTAATGAATTTCTTAGTGAGTCAGATTTAGCACTTTTTGAAGAAATGAAAAAGAACCATAAACGCTACCATGTTGCAGGACTTGGAAACTGGGGCGTTGTTGAAGGCCTGGTTTACGAGAACTGGAAAGAACAAGAATTTAGTGTTGGTTATATTAGAGGTCAAACCGGTATCAAGTCCGCGTTTGGCCTTGATTTGGTTATACCGTAGACCCTACAGCGCTAGTGTGCATGCTAGTCGATATGATGAATAAGAAAATATATATATTTGATGAGCTGTACGAAACAGGGCTTACGAATCAACAATTAGCATCTCGTATTATTGATATGGGCTACGCTAAAGAGAGGATTAGAGCCGATAGTGCGGAACCTAAATCCATTGAGGAACTGTACCAAGCAGGGCTAAAAGGAATTACAAGGGCACGCAAGGGCAAAGACAGCATATTAAACGGTATTCAGCGAATACAAGACTACGAATTAATTGTTCACCCAAGATGCGTTAACGTGCTGCGTGAGTTATCCACGTACCAATGGGCAAAAGATCGATTTGAAAAATACACAGGAAAACCTGAAGACGAAAACAACCATGCTATGGATGCTATGCGGTATGGTTTGGAAGATATTAATGTAGAAAGGTGGTCGTTTGATTGATATTATCTCAGCTATGGGAACGTATTATAAAAGGTTCAGCGACTATGTCGGAACGAGAGTTCCTACAAGCACAGCTGCGTAATTTTATAGGTAGCGAACAGCGTAAAACGATGTGTACTGCTATCGATTACTATGACGGTAAACATGACATTTTGAATAAGCAACGTTACGTTGTAGGTGAAGGAAATACACGAATAGCCCTGCAGGGCGTTCCTAATAATCAGATTGTGGATAACCGATTTGATGATTTAGTAGACCAAAAGGTTAACTACTTATTGTCTAAGCCTTTGGATATTAACACCGATGACGACGAGCTCGATAAAATGTTTGGTATTCAGTTCCAACGCTTATTGAAGTCGGTCGGTAAGTTTGCAACGATGGCAGGTAAGGCGTATATTCACCCTTACATCGGTATCGATGGCGAGTTAAAGTTTAAGATGATGAAACCGCATCAGGTTTACCATTTTGGGCAGATGAGGAACACACACAACTAGATGCGTTCCTTTACTTGTACGATATTGAGCACTACATAGGATTAGAAACTAAGACTATTCACAAAGTCGAATACTACACACCGAATGGTATTCAGTATTACATATGGGATATGGAACGTTTACTTCCTGATCCGGATAAAGAAAACACTGCCAATTTTGCGATTGCCGACAAACCGTATAACTGGGAACGTATTCCTCTTATCATGTTCCGTGCTAATGAATTCGAACAGCCGCTTATCGTTAAGGTCAAGTCATTGCAAGATGCACTTAACCGATTACTATCTAACTTCCAAGATAATATGGAAGAAGATATCCGCAGCACAATTTTGATACTACAGAACTATGACGGTGAAAATCTCGCTGAGTTCCGTCAAAATCTTGCGTCGTATGGCGCTATTAAGGTTCGCACTGTCGATGGTGTCAACGGTGATGTGAAAGCCTTAAAAATAGAGGTGAATAGCGACAACTACCAATTACTGATTAACATTTTGCGTAAAGCTATTATCGAGAACGGTCGAGGCTTTGATGCCAAGGACGATCGTATGGCCAACAATCCAAATCAGATGAACATTATGTCGATGTACTCTGATATTGATTTAGATGCTAATGAAATGGAGCTAGAGTTCAAATCTAGCTTGCACGATTTGATGTGGTTCGTTAACACGTATCGTGGCTTAACTAATCAGAATACAGTTGAGGAAGTGGACTTTATTTTCAATCGTGACTTGCCTATCAATGAAGGCGATACGATTAATAACTGCAAAAACTCCGTTGGCATTATTTCCAATGAAACGATTATTGCAAATCATCCGTGGACTACAGATGCTGCGGAAGAGCTTGCGAAAGTTAAAAAGGAACAGTCCGAATTAACAGCAGATTTGTTGTACCGAACGGCGGTGAGGCAGATGGCGAATGATTACTGGGAGAAACGGTATGAACGGTTACTCGATGAATCCTTTCAAAAGGCGAGCCTAACCGATGATGAAATTAAATCTAATTACGCTAGGGCATTACGGCGGATTGAAAAGGCTATCAACGATTGGTATCGTCGCTTTGCTAAAGAAAATGGACTTCAACTAGCCGAAGCACGGAAATTACTGAACGCCTACGAGATGAAAGCCTTTAAAATGGATTTAGCTGAGTTTAAAGCAGAAGCTAAGAAATTAGGTGTATCTGAAGAACACCAACAAATGCTATCGAACGCATCCATTCGTGAACGGTTAAGCCGTGAACAGATGCTGTATATCAATGTGGTTCACGAGCTCGAAATACTGGCTCAAAAGCAGAGTATTTCACTTAACGACTTATTGAAAGACGTGTATCAGTCCTCCGTGTATAAGTCCGCATACACAGTGCAGACGCAACGCGGAGAGTACTCGCGCATTAATACGATTGATAGTAAACGCGTTGAAAGTGTAGTTCACAGCCAATGGGCGAGTGATGGCAAGGATTTCAGTAGTAGGATTTGGGGCGATACGAGTAAGTTAGTCGCTAATTTACAGAATGATTTCACGCAAGCCCTTATTATCGGGCAAGGGGCTGACACGATGGCAGATAATCTGCATAAGCGGATGAAAACATCGTATAGTAACGCTAAGCGGTTAATTGAAACAGAGACGGCACGAGTGCACGAGCAAGGATTTCTTGACAGCATGAAAGACCTGGACGTCGAGGAGCTGGAAATACTGGCGACACTCGACAGTCATACTTCATCTATCTGCAGACACATGGATCGTAAACGTGTCCGAGTCGTTGATGCTAAACCAGGCGTTACCGTTCCGCCGTTTCATTGCTATTGCCGTTCAACTACAATTCCATATATCCCAGGACTTGAAGGGGAAACACGGTCCGCAAGAGACCCTTTAACCAACAAAGCTGTGCCTGTGGAAGGTGATTTAAGCTATGAAGAATGGTATAATAAATATGTAAGAAATGATACGGTAATAGGCGTAACTACTGCTAATGGGATTGTTATTAAGGCGTTATCGAAGCACCAACAAGAGCGCGCAGATGAACGTAATTTAGATGCGCAGGGAATAATTGATGCGTTGACTAACCCGTTACACATTGGCGATATCACAGATAAAGGTAATGGACGGTCTCAGCGATTTATAGGTGAGTCTGTTACGGTAAATGTGAACCCTGATACTGGTTCTGTGATCACATCTTGGCCAACAGGGAAAGCTAATAGGAAGAAATATAAGAGGGATAAAAAGGATGAAGATTAATTTCTCACAAAAGGAAAAGGCTTTGCTAGATGCCCATCATATCCAATATAATGATGAACTCAGCAACGAAGCAGCCGACAATTTAATTAATAAACTAGCAGATGCTTTGCAAGCGTTAAATGCATCTCAGCGGGATATAGCTGAGGACATTATTACTAAAAATTACGATGCATCCCGACTGGTAATACTTTAATTTATATAGCACTCACACAGGTGGGTGCTTTTTTTATTGCCATTTTAGTATTGTTGGGCGATAACTAACAAGACCGTAGCCGTGAGGTGTGGCTCACGAAAAATTAAAGCGAAATGGGTATTTTTTTAAGGAGGTCACTATGACTAAGGAAGAATTGTTAGCACTAGGATTAACTGAGGAACAGACTGCTAAGGTCGTTGAAGACTACGGCAAGAATTACGTGTCTAAGGATCAATTCAATGCTAAGAATGAGGAACTCAAAACCGTCAAAGGGGAGCTCACGACTCTTAATGGCGAAATTGATAACCTCAAAAAATCTAATGCGGATAATGCGGAGCTTGCGAAACAAATTGAAACGATGAAAACTGATGCGGAATCTCGTAAAGCTGAATACGAGGGCAAAATCGCACAACTTGAAATCGACAATATTGTAAACGTAGCATTGTCCAACGCAAAAGCTAAAAACAACGTTGCAGTCCGTGCGCTATTGGATTTAACCGATGCAAAAGTGAAGGACGGCAAAATTAAAGGATTAGATGAACAACTTGCTGAAGTTGCCAAAGCTAATCCTTATTTATTTGGGGAAGCGTCCGCCCCTAAAGGTGTAACGCCTGGTAATCCTGGCGGTAAAACACCAAGTGGCGCAGTAACTAAAGAAGACTTCGCTAAAATGACGTACTCTCAACGGGCGGAGTTATTCGCAAACGATATTGAACTTTACCATTCATTAACAGGAGGAAACGCTAATGAATAAACAATTCTCTTTTAATTTACAAACATTCGCAGCAGGTCCTACGCAAGTTGCTAATGTAGTTAACCCTCAAGTAATGGCGGACATGGTATCCGCAGGTTTACCAAAAGCTATTAAATTTACTCCAATCGCTAAAATCGATAGAACTTTGGAAGGTGTACCTGGTAACGAAATCACTATTCCAGCATGGGGCTACATCGGTGATGCGGAAGACATCGCAGAAGGCGTAGAAGTATCCGCAACTCAAATGTCCACATCCGTAGCTAAAGCTAAGGTTAAAAAAGCAATGAAACGCGTTGATATCACAGATGAAGCTAAATTGTCCGGTTACGGCGACCCAGTAGGCGAAGCTACTCATCAATTACGTTTGTCCTTGGCTTCCAAAATCGACCAAGACGTAGTAACAGCCCTCGGTGATGCTACTCTTGCAGTAACTGATACAAAAGTTATTTCCTATGAAGGCGTCGTTAACGCAGTAGACAAATTGAATGAAGAAGACTACGTTGAAATATTTGTTCGTAGCACCTTCTCAAATTACTGCACTTCGTAAAGACGCTAACTTCATTGACAAAACAAAATACGGCAATGACGTTATGATGACTGGTGAAATCGGTATGATTGCGGGCTGTCGTGTTGTAACATCTCGCCGCATCAATGATACTGGCGCAACTATCGACAACTTCATCGTTGGTGTAACTGCAGAAGTGGAAGACGGTACACCTGTATTACCTGCAGTAACAATTTACCTTAAACGTGACGTTATGATTGAAGCTGATCGTGTTCCTGAAAAAGGCTTGGACAAAATCGTTGCTAACGAACATTACGTTGTTGCGTTGACTAACCAATCCAAAGTTGTAAAAGCTACATTCAAAAAATAGTAGGTGAATAATATGACCACGAAAGAGACAGTTTTACAAATTCTTGAATCGTGGCTCGGGTATGATGCAATTTCTGATGTAAATATCATTGAGTATATGATTGATGCGGAAACACAACATATCCTCAATGATATCAATCAGAAAGAATTACCTAGCGAATTACAGCACGTTCTCGTATATCGTGTAATTGGCAGCTATATCACCACAAACAAAAACAAATTGATTGAAGCTGACGGAGAAATGGCGAGCTCCATTAAAATGGGCGATACTGAAGTCCAATTTAAAGGAACCGACAAGGCATCCCGTCTCCAAGAATTGGCCACCGCTTTGAGTGGATATGGAAGGGGTGACCTAGTATGCTTCCGACGGCTAAGATGGTAGATGCTGCTAGAAAGCAGTTAGAACGATTATACGATTGTACGTGTTATGTTATCTCCGAAGTGGATGTAATGGACCCCGATACTGGAATTATGAGTAAAACTGCCAGTAGAGAGGGTCCTTTTGCTTGTAGAATTAGCTATAAAACTCTCTCTACAGGTCAAATCGCTGAGATTACAAAATTTAGTACCACCACGGTACTTTTCATCGCTCCGGATGTAATCATACCTAATGGGGCTCGAATTGAGCTTACAGGGCGAAATACGAAGCAACTTTTTCGCAGTGCCTCGATTTCTTCACGATATGACACTCATCAAGAGGTGCAACTTGAAAATTTAGAGGTGCATTGATATGAGCGTAAATTTTGACCTCAAAGATTTTACTGATTTTAAAGATAGTTTAATAAAGTTAAGTCAATCAGGGAATATTCAAGCATTTAATAAAAAAGTGGTTGAAAACATGGCAAGTGTGTATGTGCGTGAGGCAAAGTTAAATACGCCAGTCGGTAAAAGGTCAGTAAAATTCATGCAACATGGGAAGATACAGACTAAATACTTTGACAGCGAACATACACGCCAATCATGGAGTGTTGGCAAATATCAACTAAACAATACGAGCGGTAAAGTTGAGGTATTTAACACATCATCTTATGCATCGTTCCTAAATGATGGACATCGGCAAGAGGTTGGGCGGTTCCTTCCTTGGATAGGTCAATCTAAAGGCGGTGTCATGCAAGGCGGTAGACTGAAAAAGCCTTGGGTAGATGGTGCGTACATGCACGAGAAAGCTGAAAAGGCACTCAGTAAAAACGCTAAACGTATTATGGAAATTACATTAAAGAAATGGATTGAAAAGCATGGTGGATTCTGATGTATTAACAGCTGTATCTAAAGCCGTACATACGGCACTCAACGTGCCTATATACCTAGAATTCAAAGAAAACAATATGACATTCCCGTGCGCATACATCAAGGTGATTGAGCCTAGTATGAGCAGACATGTCGGTGATCTTTACAATACTTCTTTGGATTTAGACATCATGTATTACGCCAATAATCTTGATGTGGTTACTGATACGCGAAAACTCATTGATATTCCTAGTGTGCTATATCTGTTACTCGAATTTGTACAAGTTGGGGAACGTACAATTATGGGCACTGGCATGAAATATAAGATTTCAGACGGTGTGCTGCACTTCTTCGTGACGTATGAAAACATACTACGGAGAGTGGCCAAACCTGTCGAGCGGATGAAGCACATGGAATTAACAGAAAGGGTAAAAGATGGCAGATGAAAAAGAAACAGTCGAAGTAACGACTGAACAACAATTTGATGCATATACAATCGTTGCATCTGACAAATATAGACGATATCGTGATTTGCTCACATGTCTACTAGATGAAGATGTGATGTATACGCATAGTGATATTGATAGAATTTAAATCAGGCATTAACAACGCCTGTGAAAGGTTAGTGAAATATGGCATTAGGTGGTGGCACATTCTTATTCCATAATAAAGTATTGCCAGGTACTTACATTAATTTCGTATCTAAAGACCGAGCATATGCAGAAGTATCAGATAGAGGCTTTGGTGCTATGATGCTTACATTTGATTGGGGTCCTAGCAGCGAAGTGTTCCGTGTAGATAACGATACATTCCAAAAAGAATGTCAAAAGTACTTTGGTTATGATTATGGCCACGAAAAAATGAAAGGCTTACGTGATTTATTCCGTGGTTTAAAAACTGGCTATTTCTACCGCTTAAATTCTGATGGTACTGAGGCAACTGGTACTATTGGTAAAGCTAAATATAAAGGTATTCGTGGTAATGATTTGGGTGTATCTGTACAAGCTGACCCAGACAATAGCGGTAAATTCATTGTAACTACTTACCTCACTACTGGTGATGCTCGTAAAGTGGTAGATACACAAAAGAACTTAAAGATGCAACTGAATTGAAAGACAATGATTACATCGTATTCAAGAAAACAGGTGCATTAACTACTAGTGCATATGCTGCATTAACTGGTGGCACAAATGGCAGTGCGGTTACTGTTCAAAACTATCAAGATGGCCTTGATATGCTTGAACCTTACTATTTCAATACCATTGGTTATGCTGGTGCTGATGATACTGTTAAAAACTTACTCATCGCATTTACGAAACGTTGCCGTGAACAAAGCGGTGCTAAATTCCAATTGGTTATTCATGGCAAACAAAAAGTAAATTATGAAGGTGTAATCTCTATCCTTAACGATGTAACCGATGAAGGTGCTGAAAAAGGCTCTTTGGTTTACTGGACATTAGGGCAAGAAGCATCTTGTAACATCAATGCAACAGTAGGCAATATGATCTATGATGGCGAATACACTGTAAACGTTAAATACAAACAGTATGAACTTGAGCAAGCTATTAAAGATGGTATGTTCATGTTCCACAGCGTTACTGATGCGGTAGGTGGCAACATTCAAGGTGATGTGCGTGTATTGAAAGATATCAACACATTCACAGAATTTAGCAAGGCTAAAAACCGTGATTTCTCGTTTAACCAAGTTATTCGTGTACTCGATAATTGGGCGGTTGATAGTGCTAGATTATTTAATAAAACTCATCTTGATAAATCCCCTAATGACCAAGCTGGCCGTGAATCCTTATGGGGTGATTTAGTTTACCTTGCTGAACAATATCAAAAGGTACGTGCTATCCAAAACTTTGATGATAAGGATATCCCAGTGCCAACGCAAGGCGATAACAAAGAAGATGTATTGGTAAATGTGCAATTACAACCAACAGTAGCTATGGAAAAATTGTACATGACTGTAGTAGTAGCGTAGGAGGTAACACATGGCAGATGAAATTTTAGATGCTTTAAAAACGATGGACGCAGGCGATGTAGTTTCTTCCAAATTAGCATCTTGCTATATCGTAACTGGCGGTAATAGATATTTGCTATTCCAAGCAAAAAAACTTACTGCAAAAATTAAGAAAAATAAAGAAAAAGTGGCAATTTTAGGCCGTATCGGTGCTGGTAATAAATCAACATCCGTTGAATATAGCGGTAGCTTGACGATTTACCACAATACAGCTTTGTTTGACAAAATGGTTGAAAAATACTTGAAAACTGGTGTTGATACATATTTTGATATGCAAGTAGTTAATCATGATCCAACATCTAAAGCTGGTAGACGTTCCGTAATTCTTAAAGGCGTAAACCTTGATGAATTAACGGCAGCAGAATTTGATGCTGACGGCAAATATATTGAACAAGAACATAATTTCACTTATGAAAGCGTTCAATATGCTAAACATTTTGATGAATTAGAAGGAATGCAAGCCTAGTGCTTGCTTCCTTTTTTTATATAGGAGAATTTTACAATGGCTGAAAATTTAAGTGCATTTCTTAAACAAAACGTCGAAGTAGTAAATGAAACTGAATATGTGGCATCTAAACGTATTAAAGGTGCTGATGGCGAGCCTATCGCATGGAAAATCAAAACATTGGCTACTGATGAAACCGAAAAGATGCGTAAGAAATATACTAAACGCATTACGGACCGCATCACACGTCAAACAGAAGAACGTTTTGATATGACTGCATACAATGAAGAATTGATTTCTAAAGCAATCACATACCCTAATTTGTATAATGCGGAATTGCAAGATAGTTGGGGTGTAACTGAACCTGTTGAACTTGTAAAAGCAATGCTCACACCAGGTGAATATGCTGACCTTTTAGCTGCAGCAACTGAGGCACAAGGCTATGATGTTGGTATGAAAGATAAGGTGAAAGAGGTAAAAAACTCCTAGATTCCAATGAAACAGAAACTGTGTTCGCATATTTGGCGTTTGTTAAACATCATATGCGACCATCTGTTTTTGCGGAAATGAGTATAAATGAAAAAGCGGTAGTAATTGCTTTTATCCAGCAACACGCAAAAGATGAGCAAGCTGAGTTGGATAAAGCGAAGAGGGGGTAATGAATGGCTACACTTTCAAACTATATAAGCCTATCAACTAATATTCCTAATGCAATGAACGCAGCCGCAAATGCAACTACAAAAGCCTATCAATCCATGAGTACACTGCACAATAAAATGAATGGTGTATCTAATGCTAGTGAAACGCTAAAAGCAAGCCTAGGCGGTATCATGAATAGTTTTGCCGGTAACTTATTGGCCAACGCAGTAATGAACGGCGTTGGAATGATTAAAGGGGCCGTAAATTCTATTACTGATACTGCTACGGAATGGGCAAGCGTACAAGCTAGATTGAAGTTAGTGGCTGGTAGTCAAGAGAACGCTATCTACTTAAATAAGCAGATATTTGAATCTGCTCAACGTGCAAGAGGTGGATACATGGAAATGGCTGATGCGGTTATTCAAGTATCGCAATCAGCGCATGATGCGTTCCCGGACCCAAGAAAAGCTGTAGAATTCATGGAAGGTATTCAAAAGGTATTCGCTATTGGCGGTGCATCGAAGAAGCACAAAAGAACGCCATGCTTCAGTTAACGCAAGGTTTAGCATCCGGTCAATTACAAGGTGACGAATTCAGGTCTATCGCTGAAAACGCGCCGATGATTGAAAATATCATTGCTAAATCCATGGGCGTATCTCGTGGCGAACTTAAGAAACTAGCATCAGAAGGGAAAATCACCGCTGATGTAATTAAGAATGCTATCATGAACAATATGCCTGAAATTGAAAAGCAGTTTGAATCGTTACCAAAAACTTGGGGCGATCATATGCAATCAATTAAGAATAAGGCGATTAAAGCGTTTGAACCTGTATTCCAACGAATATCAGACCTAGCGAATAGTGAAGGTATACGTGAATTAGTAGACAATGTAACAGGGGCCATTCAAATGGTAGCACCTGTATTCTATTGGCTCGTAGGTGTTGTTGGTGAAACAATTAACACATCTATATGGGCGTTTAATACATTGTCTAACTTTATCCGTCAACACTCATCTATCATGTATTTAGCTATGATTGTGTTGGGTGGTGTGCTTTCGTATTATGCTATTCAAGCTGGTATCGCAGCGGTTAGAACTATAATTGCAGCTGGTGCTATGGCGGTTAAAGCGGCCGCTGATTGGGTAGAAACCGCAGCTATATTGGCAATGATAGTAGCACAAGAAGGATTGAACGCAGCATTATATGCGTGTCCATTAACATGGATAATCGGCTTGATTGTGGCTGTAATTGCAGTATTCTTCCTTGCGGTTGAAGTAATTAACTATTTCTGTGATACCAATATCAGCGTACTAGGTATCGTAGTTGGTGCATTCTATGCGTTCGGCTCTGTTATTTATAATGTATTTGCTCTTGGTTGGAATATCATCGCAGCGTTCGTCAATTTCTTGGCTAATGTGTTTAAAGACCCATTGGCAGCAGTTGGTAATTTATTCGTAGATATTTGGAATGGTATTTGGAGTTTTATTAAGGCTCGTATCAATGACATTATCGGTGCAATCAATAAAATACCAGGTGTAAAAATCGAAGAAGTTGGCGATTCAACTGGTATGCTTAAACGCTTTGAAGTAGCAGGCGGTGAAACAACTGTTATGAATAAAATGGAATATTCTAGTATTACTGGTGCAGCAATGAACGGCTACGATGTAGGTGCTAATTTAAGCCTAGAAAATCTAATGCCTAACATGAAAGGTGTTCAAACTCCTAAGGAATTTGACCCTAGCAAACTTACACCAGGTTCAGACCATGATGCAGCGAATAAGACAAAGAAAAATACAGGTAAAACGGCTAAAAACACAGGTAAAATCGCTAAATCAATTGACATGACAAACGAGGAAATTAAAGCACTTCGTGAAAGTGCTATCGATAAATCCTTGAAGAAATGGCAAGATGCCAATGTTATCCATATTCAAATGAATAACGATGTGGAAATTAATAATGGTACTGATTTAGATGGATTCACTAGTCAAATTGCTAAAGGTTTAAAAGATGCATTAACAATTCAAAGAGAGGGGATATAAATGTACTATTTCTATTTAGGAACTATGCAAATACCGATTCCCCCTAAGGAATTAACCACTACTATCAATGGCAAGAACGAAACAATGGAGTTATTGGGGAAAGGCGAAGTTAACGTTATTAAGCCAGCAGGGCTTACTGATATAGCGTTTAAGTTCTTATTGCCTAACTCCGATTATCCATTTAATGAGTCCTTGCTGTTTAAATCTAAGAAGGCTAAGTACTATATCGATGAACTCGAAAAACTTAAGACCACAAAGATGATCTTCCAATTTATCGTAGTTCGAATGAAACCGGGCGGGCAGATGCTAGCCATGACTAACATGAAATGTACGCTCGAAAACTACGTCATTGAAGAAGATGCAGACAACGGCTTTGACTCGTATGCTAGCGTTACGTTAAAGCAGTGGAAACATTGGGGTGCTAAACGGATTGAAGTAAAAACTGATAAAGACGGTACTGCAAAAGGTAGCGTTAAGTCGGACAGGCCTACAGACGGCAAGGTGGCTGCATCTACTGCTAAAGTATCCAAAGGGCAGACATTACAGCAAATCGTTAAGAAGCAATTAGGCAATACGGATAATCTATTCCAAATTGCAGCACTTAACAAAATCGCTGTTCCTGCTATCTTGGGGGTTGGCCAAGTTGTCCAGCTTAAACGAGAGGGTAATAACGAATGGCTATAGATGAAAAGAAAACAGTCGAAAAATCTCAAATCAAAGGCACTATCATTCCGTTACCCATGCCAGTGCAACTACACTATGAGTTAACCATCAGAAATAAAAGCACTGGTGATTTATGGCTCATAGAACCTGAAGATGGCATACAAATTACGAGAGCAGTTGACTGCGTTCCAAGTAAGATGACATTCAAAGTACCTAAAGACCCTAACCTCAATTTTGAAGAAGGTGATACTGTTAAGTTCACCTTAAACGGAGGCGCGGTGTTCTTTGGGTATGTCTTTGAGAAACAGCGTGACGGTAAGAACTCTATATCAGTAACTTGCTATGATCAGATACGCTATCTCAAGAACAAAGACTGCTATGTTATTGGGGCTATGACTGCGACTGAGTTCATCAAAATGGTGGCAGAGGACTTTGGATTAAAATGTGGTTACATGGACGATACCGTATGGAAAACGCCGGAGAAACCGCAAACCATATTCAAAGATAAGTCATTGCAAGAAATGATTTGCCAATTACTTGATAAAACAGCCATTTACACACCTAATCATGCGTTCTATCATTTGTACGATGATGCGGGTGAGTTACGGCTAGCATCGTTTGAGACCATGAAGACCGATATTTACATTGATGATGAGTGTATGGAAGATGTGCAGTACACGACCTCCATAGACAAGGAAACTTACAACTATGTAAAAATCGTCCGTACAGTTCCAAACGGTGCATCAAGTAAGTTGGAGAACACATTCATAGCCAAGGACGATAAGAACATCGAGAAATGGGGCAGATTACAGTATCTGCTCATTCCTAAAGAGAAGGACATCAACGCAGTAGCGCAAGCCAAGGCAATCATGGCTCACAAAAACAAGAAGAGCCGTGAGATTAAGTTAAAAAATGTCATTGGTGATGTGCGTGTGCGTGGTGGTTCGTTGGTGTATATCAATCGAAACTTTGGCGATATGATTGTTAATAATTACATGATGGTAACATCTGTTACTCACACATTTAAAACAGGATTTCATGGAATGGATTTAGATTTGCGATATGTTGAAAATGATGCAACATATGAAGTGGCAAAAGATGAAGATGCTGAGGCAGTTAAGAAGATTGAGGCTAGTAAAAAAACACGCTCAAAAGGTGGCGTTACTACTGGTGCTGGTGGTGTTGCTGGCCAAGTCGATACAGCTTTCAGTTCTAACGATGGCCGAGTATCCCAATATGGTAAACAGGGGTGTGCGGACACAGTATGTGCTACCGGGTCTTGGTACAATTCGGATTTGAAAGATGAGTACAACAAAGGCACTTCAAGAGTTGATACACTTCGTCAAAATCTCGAGGCTAAAGGTTATACAACGGAACAATTTAACGGGTACGCTAATAAAGGCGACTTGTTGATTTATGGTGATGATGAACACGTTGTTATTGCTGATGGTGCCGGCGGGTGCTTCGGTAACTCATCGAGCCGAGGTTATGCTATGAAGTATGGTAACGCAAATTATGCATGGCATAATGACGAGGCGCCATCTAAGATTATTCGAATGGGGGCGTCATAATGGATAGTGAGTACATGAAAATCGTTAATACGATTAAAGAAATAGCGAGCAACGTAATAGCAAACGGCGAACCTATGGAAGTAATCGTCGGCGAAGTTGTCAGTGAATCACCGCTTGCTATTAAGATTGACCCTAAACTGACCGTACCTGAAGAGAATATTATTCTTACAAAAAACACCTGCGAATGGACTATGGAGATGAGCGTTGATCATGTTACAGAAAACCGAGCAGGTGGCGGAGGTATGGCTGAATACGCAAGCCATAACCACGACTACGTAGGGCGTAAGAAAGTATCTCGTTCATAACCAATTAGTAATGGGCGATAAGGTCATTATGTTGAAGGAAACCGGCGGACAGCGTTACATAGCATTAGACCGTTGGTATAACCCGAATAGGGGTGCACGACTAAAGTAATGGCAGATAATTTACTACTACCGAAACAAAGCAACGACGCCCTTATTCCAGATACAGTGAATTATATTGAACCTTCACACGTATGACGTTGATTTTAGAACGGATAGCCAAATTAGAGGATATGCGGATAAGTTGCGAGCTATGGAGCAAGCTATTTATAAAATCATCAACACGGAGCGATATCAGTATATTATTTACAGTTGGAATTATGGCATCGAACTACAGGACTTTATTCGGTCAGCCAATCCCCTATGTGTATGCCGAGTTACAGCGACGCATAGAAGAGGCTTTACTGAATGACGACAGAATAACTAAAGTATACAACTTTGATTTTAGCCACGAAGGTGGTGACGTCATGGTTGAGTTTGATGTAGATACTATCTATGGTACGCTACAAAAAATCAAGAAAGGGGTGAAAGGTATTGTATGAGCATATGACGGCCAATCGAATTGAAAAACGAATGCTCGATAGAGTTAAAGATGAATTCGATCGGCGCGAAGGTAGTGTTATATACGATGCTACAGCTCCGGCAAGCGTTGAGTTTGCAGAACTATATATCCTAGCCGATGTGATTCTGAAACAAGCATTTGCAAGGACTGCTGATAGAGAATTCTTAATTCTACGTGCAGCTGAATTCAATATCTACCCAGAGCCAGCTACACAAGGGGAATTTGAGGCACAATTCAATATGGCGGTGCCTATTGGCTCTAGGTTTAACTACAACGAATATAATTTCATCGTAACGGAAGTATTGAAAGCCGATGAGCATAAATACAAAATGCGTTGCGAACAATTTGGCCGTTCTCCTAACTTTGTAACAGGTGATATCACACCAATTCAAGGTATTAACGGCTTAACTATCGCTAAAATCTTGAAGAATATCACACCAGGCGAAGATGAAGAAGAAACGGAAGTATTCCGTCAACGCTATTTTGAGGCATTAAAATCTAAAGCCTATGGCGGTAATGGTGCTGATTACAAAGAAAAGGTATTAGCCATTCCTGGTGTTGGTGGTGTTAAAGTATACCGATGTTGGAATGGTGGCGGTACTGTTAAATTGGTGGTGCTTAATAGTGATTACGGCCCAGCAGATGATGAACTCATCAAAGAGGTTGAGAATGTTATAGATCCGATGCCTAAAGGTAAAGGCTATGGACTAGCACCTATCGGACACACTGTAACAGTAGTTAAGGCTGAACCTGTTCCGATTAATTACACAATCGAAGTAACTATGACACAAGGCCATCAAATAGCAGAAATTAAAAATGCTATTGAAACAGCTATAAAAGAACGATTGATTAATCGCTGTAAAGAATGGGCGAAACAAGATGAAAAACAATTCATAACAGTACGCTCTAGTATCGTAACCGCATTGACAGTTGAATTGCCTAACGTGCTAGATGTTGGACACATTCAAATCAACGGACAAAATGTACCTAAGCTAGAACTAAAGGATAATCAAATACCTGTAATGGGTGCGATTAATTTGGTGGCTGTATGATTACAGATTTTGGAATATTTAAGCGTGATATAGATATATCACAATTTGCCGTTCCATTAACTCGTGATTCTCGTGATATACAAGAAGTGTATCGTGTAGAAAATGCAGAATTAAATATACTATGGGAATTAATGCTCGGAATATTCAAGGAAGAATATATCTATACGGCATCCGATTATGGATTAGATGCATGGGAAAAGATACTTGATATTTCACCTATTAATTTAAAAGACACACAAGGACGTAAAAACGAGATACTTTCAGTATTAATCGGTCAACGTCCTTTTACTATGCCTAAAGTACAGGAAATGCTTGATTTCAAGTATGGTAAAGGCGTAGTAACTCATAGTGTGAACGGCGATGCATACGAATATTGGCTAGATTTTAAACCAGGCAATGAATATCTATTATTTAATGTTTGGGAATACGTTGAGCCAATCATTCCTAAGAATCTACTTATTAAATTTAAAAGTACAACAAGACTATCACAATCTGTATATATCGGTGGTGTGGTTGATGTTAAAGAAATCATCAGAATTGATGCAAAAGTTGATATTGACGAATTAAGCACATCGAACAATACATATATCGGTGGTGTGGTTGATGTTAAAGAAATTATTAGAATTTAGGAGGTAACATGGCGAAATATCCTAGTATTTCTCAAACTAAAAATGGCCGTATCTTGATTGCGAAATCAAATGCGACTGGTAAAGCGTTAGTACCTATTAAGGTGGTAACTGGCGATGGACAATTAATCAATCAAAATACAGAAACAATGGAAAACGTAATTAATCCATTGTTGGAATTGCCTTTTGCATCTCCAGGGCGATTCGTTAAAGAAGGTCAATTCCAATTAGATTTTGCATTAAGTAATGAACACCTAGAACATGGCTTTTATGCTCGTGAAATTGGTGTGTTTGCAAAATTAGATGGTGAAGATGATAGTACGGCGGTTATGATCGCATACACTAATGGTGGTAACTTTGTAGATTATATCCCAGCAAAAGATACACCTATCAATTCCAAAGTATTTGAAGTAACAATCGCAGTTGATAATGCAGCAAGCGTGGTAGTACAACGTAGTGATGCGGCGTATATCACGGCTGGCGAAATGGAACGTCATAACACAGATGAGCATGCACATGGTGGACTTTTACAAAAAGTAAAAACCGAATTAGCTACTCATAATACAGATATTTCATCTCATCCAGCAATTACGGCTATGATTGCCAAAATCCTTGGTTCATCTAATTGGCAAGAAGAACCAGTAGCCACTTTGAAGGATATAAAAAATAAGCTAGGCGAAGGCGGAATAGTGGCACAACGCTTTGGAGAAAGCGGTTTTGTGAAATATGCTAACGGATTCACTATCCAATGGGGATATATAGCAGATGGAAAAAGATATTAATAGAATTATTTCTGTTTCATTGTACTTCCTTGCAATGGTAAATATGTAGCACTTCCAGTAGGTGAATCTAATAATACTAACTTCAATAATTCACTAGATCATCCGTGTGTTGTAATAGCTAAAACGTCAACAGCATTTAAAGTACAAATAGATGACTATATGTCTGGTATAAGTTGGGTATGTATTGGAATCTGTTAACCAATGGGTAAAAACTAAAGAGACTGCACAGAATAGCCCGTTGCCTTTCCCTATATCATATAGTACAGATTTCATTGCTGGGGTTGCTTGCTTCAATGACGGCCCTACCAGCTATGCTCCATGGACTAAAATAAATAATAAAGCAAGCTATTTTGCTGGGTTAAGTGGAGATTGGAGTCCGTATTATGTAAATAAGGAAATAACTTGTATATTCGTAGGGATATAGCCAATGGGGAATAGTTAAAAGAGGCCGTCTCGATATGTGGTATACATCACCTACACAATTTCCAATTGCTTTTACAGAGGTATATGTAGGGGTTGGCAATATATTAGAATCAGCGACTGAGCGTTCTTCTAGTAACTTCGATAATGCTGTTCGTCTTAGTTTAGACAAAATCGAATTTGCAAAATTCGAACATTATTATATTGCTCTTGGCAAATCCTGACCAATCCCCTCCAATGGGGACAATTCAAAGAAAATCAAACAACTGTATCCTATCTAATTTCTTACATAGAAATATTTGGCACTGTAACTATGATGAAGGATGAACCTAAGAAATTATATGAAGCAAGTGTTCGAGCAAATAACATTACTACTACTGGATTTGAACTACATAGTGGATATGTTGGAAACCATATTACAAAAGCTATAAATAATGGGTTTTGGATAAACATAGGTCGTGCGTAACCAATGGGGATACAAGAAAAGCGTATACGTGTATGATGGAACAACTTATCCTATTACCTTTCCTACTGCATTTGATAATGAGTGTTCAGGCGTTTGGCCATCAATAGAACATAAAACATCTGTAGGAGGTAATGAGGTGTTCTATCATACTAATAAAAGTACAACTGGATTTACTCTTATCGCAGATGCTAGCCACTCCCCATATACTGTTGATGGTGTAGTCTATTTAGCGATTGGGCATTAAGCAGAAATACCAAACGAAAATACGCAACATTTGATATTGGGGTACTTAAATACATTATCGTTTGTGAACCATACTTTGAATTTTAATTGATCATATTCGGTGATTAAATTCCAATCTGCTTCACGTGGATTTTTGTATTCAGACTTAGCAAAGAAGCAGGTGGAATAAGGAATTATCCAATTGTGATATTGTCCATCTTCGCCACTTACTCCCCATTGGCTAAAATCCAATAGCACCCCAACGTATAGAGGTAACGTTATTTTGTGCAGACATATAAGTGAAGTTATTTATTGTTATTTCTTTAACGGCACTACTCGTCCAATTATCATTATCTAACGTTGACGGCGCTATGTTAGTGACTGCGACGAACGGAGGAAAAGTAAAAGGTATTATAAAGTTACTAGCTCCATCATATATAGTCCTAGCAACTGTAATGTCTGACTTTCCCCATTGGCTAACTTTTACCAATTGCTATATAGAAGTGTTCAAATCGAGCAAATGATATTGTAGTAGTTGTATATTTTATAGCATTATCGGAGTTATTTGACGAAGGCCCTTTGGCACTATCTGGTAGTCCTGTTGTAACCACATATACTTCAATAAATGCAATTGGAAAATTAGTCGTTTGTAAATACCATGAACTATCATTTCCTCGTAGTGATTTTCCCCATTGGTTCTATGGCAATAACTCAATGGCTTTGCGGAGTTCTCGCAATTCCTTATGTGTATAAACTTTAGTAGTTATATCGCCATGTTTATGCCCAAGAATAGCACGAGTTGCAGTAGGTGATGCGCCGTATTTATCTAGTAGAGTAGCTACTGTATGACGACAGTCATGCGTTGAATGGGAACATTTGATAGCTGCCATTACCGATTTAAATTGCTTGCTAAATTGAGCATAAGAAATAGGTAGTATTTTATCAGATGAATTGTGATACAAGATTGTAACTATTGGTAATATTCGACTATGAATAGGAATTAACCGATTACGGCCAGCATCAGTTTTAGATTGACGTACTATAAGGCATTTAGTGCGGAGGTTAATATCGTTTTTACGTAACGATAGCAATTCACCGCATCGCATTCCGCTATATAGGAGTATTAAAACTCCGTAAGTAGCGGTAGTATTAAGGCTCCATAATCGATTAATCTGTTGACGAGTAAATGGCTTATGCGGGTACACGCTAACATCGTGGCCAAGATTAAGAAAAGAGGTGTAATCCTTAATATCAATGTCATTAACAATTGCATACTTAGACAGTAATGAGAGTAACGTGCGTACCTTCTTAGCAGATGCATAAGAAAGGCCGTTATTTCTCATGATATCAATAACGCATTGCATATCAGAATATTTGATTAAGTTAATAGGAATATTAGCAATTGATTGAATATGATCATAGGCAATGCGATATGATTCAATGGCTGACTTACTCACGATTCCAATACGAGTAGGCAGCCATTTTTCATAGATACTTTTAAGCGTTTCAACACATGCACTTTGGCGGTGCATACGGAGATACGCATTTCTTGAGTAGTGCTTAATAGTACTATTCATATGTTCCTCCTCCTTATTAATAACGAAAGGATAAAAGAAATGAACAATTATATTCATGTCCTTGATGTAGACGGACGTCGAATTACGTCCATCGTAGATAATATGATAGTACCTATCGGTGAAGAGGCTTTGCTTAAGCAAGCTAAAGAACAATATCCGGATGCTGCTCAATATATATATGGCGGAGATGCCATGTTAGATGCTTTTCTCGATGGAAAAGTGTATAAAAATGGGATATTTGAAGATGCACCAGTAGTTGAATATATTCCAACAAAAGAGGAAAAAATCAATGCTATCAAGGCGGAATACGAGCCACGATTTAAGACACTAGAAGAAGCTCAACGCCGATTGCTACTCATGGGAAAACCTACTAATGCAATTAGTGCACAATATATCAAGTTGAATAGCGAAATGGTAGCACGAATCAAGGAGGTGCAATAATATGCCTAAATATGTTGGTGATAGTAAAGTTCCTGTTATGGAATTCTGTGAGTACTGTTGGGAAGTTCTTAATGATGATGGAACGTGTCCAACTGTAGGATGCGTGCACAATGATTTACTTTCTTTAAACGAAAGCAAAACAGAACCAACGAAAGGAGAATAAATGCAAGAAGTAGTTACTTTTATTAGTGAAGCGTGGAAGACCTTATCCGAGTCGTTTGCCATTAAAGCTGTACTTGCAATTATTGCTGAAGTAGCAATATATATTCTCGGTTTAAAACACATTCAGGTATTAGGGATATTTATTATCCTGGTATTCCTTGATTTAATCACTCGTTGGTCGGCTATTAGCTATACAATGCTAATTGATATGGGCGCTAATCCTGATAATATAAGCGGTTGGGATAAATATGTTGCTATTCCTGCAGCATGGGGTAAAGGGCTTATCTCATCTAAACACATGCGGAAGCCGTTTGTAACAAAGGTATTAACATATTGCCTAGCGACTGGTGCTGCCTGGTGTTTTGATTACATGGCAGGTGCATATGCGTTCGCTGTAAATCTAGTATGGTTGTATCTCGGATCCGTAGAGTTCTTATCCATTTTAGAAAATATGCGAGATGGTGGGAATACAGCCATAGCAGGACTGCTTGATGTAGTGCATGCTAAGGTAGATTTGATTTTAAAAAAATAATATGGTGTTGTTTTTGTTGCTACGTTCATTTATTAGAAACGTAGCTTTTTTATATTTGAAAGAGGTGTACTTATGAAAGTAGGAACTTATTTTGATGATTTTGAGTTTGCATGCAAATGCGGCAGACATGGTTATGATGGTGAAGGTCATCCTATTTTAGACCATATCATTGATAAGCGTTTGGTTGACGTATTAGACGCCATTCGCGAACGTATTGGGCAACCAATCGAAGTATTAAGCGGTTATCGTTGCCTAGAACATAATGCAGAAGTAGGGGGCGTGCCTAATTCTCAACACGTTGAGGGAACGGCGGCCGACATCACCTACGACGGCATTAACGTTGACTACCTCGCCGAAGTGGCCGAGGAATGCGGTGCGGACGGAATTGGTCGTTACTATCACCAAGACTTCGTGCATGTTGATGTACGAGGCTATGCAGCGCGTTGGAATGATCTTGATTAAATAGGGGGCTAGATATGTATGAGAAAATCACGAACTACATCAATGCGGTTAAATCTCAAATTACTGTTAAGCGGTTTATTATGCTTGCTTGTGCTTTGTTGCTCATCATTGGTGCATGCCAGCTCATCGACGGCTACCTCACCGCAAGAGGAAACTATCAGCGTGCCCTTGAAAGACTGGAACAAACTCAAAACGAACTTAATCGAAGCCGACGCCTCAATCAAGAGCTCAAACTTGTCATTGAACGAAGCTCAGACCTTAACCGTCAAGCAGGCGACCGAATTGAACGAATTGAAGATTATCAACGAAGAGAGGGAGAAGGACTTAATCGCCTTGAAGGATATCAACAAGAAACAGGGCGAAGAGTTGGCGAAAGCGTCTCAAATAACAACCGAGCAAGCGAACTCATTGGAGAAAGCCTCCGTATCATTGAACGAGTTGAAAGCGGAAATAAAGAATAATAAACGAACAGAACAAAGGCTACGTCGCCAACGTGATACATGGGCGATTAGCAATGCTGCGCTTTTCTTGGCTAGTGCTTTACGCAGATAACATGGAGGTGATCCCATTTCTCCTTACTGCATAAAGGTGGATATGCAGACAACTTCTGATTATTAAACAAGGGCACTTACTATAAAAGTAGGTGCCCTTGTTTTTTTATACTTTGACATCATTTTGACATCAACTTATATTAAAAATATGCTAAAATATATAATTATATATGTAGTATAAAAGCTGATAAATGCTGTATTCCTTGATTTTATAAATGTTTATTAAATGCCACGCCATCTTGAGGGGTGGTGAGCGT